>Ga0247788_1000001_pt1 | contig 33007 bp, 22 predicted proteins | sample UWRJS156409C4_FD_179910 | JGI IMG/M metagenome (GOLD analysis project Ga0247788, IMG submission 179910) | Soil microbial communities from Arlington Agricultural Research Station in Wisconsin, United States - UWRJ-S156-409C-4 | ecosystem: Environmental > Terrestrial > Soil > Agricultural land...
GAATCGAATAATTATATATAAAATTATAAAAAAAAAAATAATGAAAATAATATACAACGTTCTATTCTAATCGGTTCATCCATACCATCGGTAGGGTTTTTTCACCACAACTGATTGAATCGAATAATTATATATAAAATTATAAAAAAAAAAATAATGAAAATAATATACAACGTTCTATTCTAATCGGTTCATCCATACCATCGGTAGGGTTTTTCCACCACAACAGATCCATAAAGGAATGACTGGAAAAGGCAGCATGTCGTATCAATGTCGAATTCTTAATTTCATTTGTATTGCGGAAAAAATTTTTGTTTGAATGGATTATCTGAACAAATGAATTTGGTTGGGTTTACTTACTAAAGGGATAGAGCTTAGATGCTCCAATTATAGGAAACAAAAAGCAACGAGCGAATGATTACCACATTATAATAATAATGAAAATAATCTACGCTCTCACGCTAAAGCAAAGAAAGCTAGACAACGTTCTATTAACAACGCTGTCACAATAAACACAATAAATAAAAAAAAAAAAAAAAAAAAACCCAGGAGGGGGAGGATTTTAAATGAATCAGTCTTTTGTAATAAATTCTTTATTAGTTTTATGGCTTAAAATAGTCAATTCAGCCATTATGATCGGACTCTATTATGGATTTCTAAGCACATTTTCCATAGGGCCATCTTATCTCTTCCTTATTCGAGCCCGGGTTATGGAAGAAGGGCCCGAGACAGAAATAGCAGCAACAACCGGGTTTATTACGGGGCAGCTCATGATGTTCATATCGATCTATTATGCCCCTTTCCATTTGGCATTGAGTCGACCTCATACAATAACTGTCCTAACGCTACCATATCTTTTCTTTAATTTCGTACACAAAAATGACACATACTACTATACGGATCCTGACTACTACTGGTTGAATTCGGAATACAAGAAGAATCAAAATTCAATACGTAATTTTCGTATTTACAAAGTATTCTTTAACAATCTTTTTTTTCAGTTCTTAAACCCCCTTCTTTTTCCAACGTCAATCTTAATAAGATTAATTAGCATTTATCTGTTTCGATCCAACAATAAATTGGTATTCTTAACTAGTAGTTTTGTTGGTTGGTTAATTGGTCACATCTTTTTGATGAAATGTATTGGATTGATATTAGTAGTCTGGTTACAGCAAAAAAATTCGATCAAATCGAAGCTAACTACTATGCGATTTGATAAGTACAGGCTGTTACAGTTGCGAGATTATGCGGGTCAAATATTTGTTGTTTTTTCATTTGTTATCTTTGCCCACTATTTAGGCAGAATACCACTTCCGTATTCTTATTCTATTGAAGAGAAGAAGGGAACGGTAACGGATGAAACCAATGAAAGCGATGTTGAGGAAATAGATTGGGAAACGGAAGAAACTAAACAAGAACAAAAGAGATCCATCAAAGAATATTTTGCTAGTTATCTTTTTCCGAAAAAAGAGAAGACTTTTGACGAGATTCAGGCCGAGCAGATTCAGGACGAGCAGATTCGCAGGCTCGCGGACGACGAACTACCTCTTGTAAGTACTCTTTTCGATTATCGAAAATGGAATATGCCGTTGCGATATATAAAAAACGATCACCTTGAAAGGGCCGTAAAAGATGAAAATTCACAATTTTTTTTTCATATATGTCAAAGTGATGGAAAAGAACGAATATCTTTCACGTATCCACCTCATTTATCTACTTTTCTGAAACTGATGGAAGAAAAAATGAATATCTTCACAAAAGATAAAACCGCCTATAATGATAATGAATTGTCTAATTATTGGAGCTCCACTATTAAAGAAAAAAGAAAGAAACTAAGCAATGAATTTTTGAAAAGGGCAAAAGTTCTAGATAAGAAAAGTAAGAAATATAAGAAATTTCTTCCTGTGGATATATTTGAAAACCGAATTAGATTGTCTAAGGATAAGGAGGAAAAAGAATACTTATATAAAATATATGATCCTTTCTTGGGTGGACGCTTTCGTGGCCAACTCCAAAAAAGCTCTTCACCATTAATAAGAAATGATATTTTGATAAATAAGATTCATGGTCTCCTTCTTTCTAGTAATGATCCAGAATTGGAACATAAAATAGATCAATTTGATAGAAAATTATTATTAACTGAAATTGGTTTTTTTGTTAACTTAATCAGTGAATTTTCGGAAAAATCAGCATCAAGTTTGAATTTTGACGGACTTTATTTATTTCCAGAACATGAACAAGTAAAAATTTTTTCCGAAGAAAAAGAAAGAAAAAAAAAATTCTTATTAGACGCGATTAAAACTGATGAGAAAAACCAAACGATTTTTCAGCAAAATTGTAGTAGTGGAATAGACGAAATCAGTAAAGAAGTTCCTAGATGGTCACATACCTTAGTCGACGATGTGGAGCAACTGATGGAGACCGTAGGAAAGGATGCTGAGATTCGTTGCCCAGTAATCGAACGTCATGTCTATTTGGGTGAAACAGAGTCGCTGGATTTTTGGAGTGCTAAAAAAAAAGATATTGATAATGCTAAAAAAAGAGATCTTGAAAATCCTCAAAATAGAGATATCGATAATACTCAAAATATCGATATCGATAATACTCAAAATATCGATAATACTAATGACAAAAAGGATGAGGCTAAACCTACGGAATATGCTCTAGTATATTATTCACGCGAACCAGATTATTGCCGAGAACTAATCCGAGGATCTATGCGTAATCAAAGGCGTAAAACAGTGACTTGGAAACTCTTTCAAGGGAATGTCCATTCCCCCATTTTTATGGAGCTAAAAGACGCCTCCAAGGAACTCGTTGGCTATCTTTTCGATGATATATACCAAAGTTTGAAAGAATGTTTCGGGAAACCTAGGACTGATACAGAAATTTTAGATTTGCGGCAAAGGATAAGGATACAAGAAGAAGAAGCGGAAGACAAATTCGACGCTGAAATGAGACTTAGAGAAATAGAAGAATCCTGGGAAAGCATTCTATATGGTCTAATAATTAGAAGTTTTGTATTACTAACGCAATCAATTCTTAGAAAATATATTGTATTACCTTCATTGATAATAACGAAAAATATCATTCGTATCCTATTATTTCAAAATCCAGAATGGTCAGAAGATTTTAGGGATTTGAAAAAAGAAGTGCATATTAAATGCACCTATCAGGGCGTTCCGGTATCCCAGAACGAATTGCCAAAAAACTGGTTTAACGACGGTATTCAGATAAGGATCTTATCCCCTTTTGTTCTCAAACCTTGGCACAATTCTAAGTCTAAGGTAAGATCTACTAAAAAAAAAAAAGATCTACTGAAAAAAAAGAAAAGATCCACCGAAGATAGAAACTTCTGGTTTTTAACAGCTTATGGGACACTAACCGAATCGTACCTTGATTATCATGTTCCAATCCCATATTTATTTTCAGGGCCTTTTTTTAAAAAAATAAAAAAACAATTGAAAAAAGATTTGAAAAATCATTTTTTCCTAGTTCTTAAAGTTTTTAATGAAAGAAAAAAATGGTTTCGAACCATGTTAAATGAAATAGAAAACGGGAACATCGAAAGTCTTCTATTTGGATTCAAAAAAATAGATAAATTGAGTGAAAGCAAAAAAATTTCAACAATCAGTAATAATAATCCAATCATTGAGGAATCGCCCGTTATAATTGAATCTTTTAATTGGACAAATTCTTCATTCACAGAAAAAAGGATAAAAGATCTTAATGTTAAAACAAAGACAATCATAAAACAAATAGAAAAAATGACAGAAGAAAAAAAAGAGGGGATTATAACTTCAGAGATCAATTTGAATTCGAACAAAACTACATATGATGCTAAAATATTAGAATTACAAAAAAATATTTTGCAATTACAAAGACGAAATATTCGATTAATCCGTAAATCCTATTCTTTTTTCAAAATTTTCATGGAAAGAGTATACGTAGATATTCTTTTATGTATCATTAGTAATACTAGGATCCATGGACAACGTTTTGTTGATTTTCTTCTCGATTTTCTTGAATCAAGAAACAAAATTGTAAATAAATCCAGTTCAAAAAAAAAAAATGAAGAAAGAATTGATAAAACAAATCAAAGTATAATTCCATTTCTGTCGAGTATAGACAAATTTACGAATATGAATTCAAAGAATTCTTGTGATGTATCTTCTTTGTCACAAGCATATGTACTTTTTAAATTATCACAAATCCAAATTCGTAATGGATATAAGTTAAGATCGATTTTTGAATCTGATGGAAGATCTGTTTTTCTTACAAATGAAATAAAGGATTATTTTTTGAGAATAGAAGGAATTAATTCCAAATTAAGAGATAAGAACCGTCCCAATTCTTTAATGAATCAATGGACAAATTGGTTAAAGATTCATTATCAATATAATATACCTCGGAGCACATGGTCGAGATTACTAGCACAAAACTGGAGGAATAGAATCAATGAACATCGTGTGGCTCAAAATAAAGATTTAGTTGAATATGATTCAACCGAGAAAACTCAATTAATTCTTTACACAAAAGAACAAGTAGAGTTATTAGAAAGAAAAAAAAAAATAAAAAAACAATATAGATATGATCTTTTCTGCTATCAACATCTTAATTATGTGGATAAGAAAAAATCCTCTATTTATGGATCTCTATTCCAAGCAAACAAAAACCAAGCGATTTCTTATAATTACGACACAAGTAAAGGGGAATTATTGGATATAATTGTTGGTAGCTCTATCCAAAATTATATACCAAAAGGTGATTCTATGGAAAAAAATATGAATAGAAAGTATTTTAATTTGATGGTAGTGAATGTAGAAAGAACAATGAATTCCATACCGAATCCTGAATTACTGAATTCGAGATTTTGGTTCTTTTCTAAATTAAGGATACTTTTTGATGCATACAGGAAGAATCCTTTTTATATCTTACCTATGTACTCTCTTTTTTCTGGAAATGAGGGAATTACTAATGAAACCGAGTCAAGAACCGTGGAGCTTAAAACGGGTAAAGAAGAAGAAGAGCTTAAAACGGGTAAAGAAGAAGAAGAGCTTAAAAAAGGGATTGCTTTAGAAGAGCTTAAACCGTCTAAAGAAGCAATTAAAAAAGAGCTTAAAATTAGATTCAAAAGCTCAAAGTATTATCGCCCAGGCACCAATCATTCTCGTATGAATCGGATAAATAAAAAATACAGGACCAATGTAAAGAGAGAGCGGGATTTCTTACTACAAAGGTATGTGGGTGTTTATTTGAACTGTGGTAAATCCGTCCAAGAAACATTATTGAATAATGTCAACATATTATTACTCCTGCTTAAAATGAACAAATTAAAAAAATTTGTCATAAAGTCTATTAAAAAGGTAGACCTAGATATGGACTATATAACGTATCTGAATAGTAGGGATTTTAGTTATACAGAATGTAGGGACACTGTCGAATTGAGGCCCAACCTAGTGTTTTTTATTGAACCTATTCGAATTTCTAGAAAAAACTATGAAGAATTTTTTATATATAAAACCACAACCGTATTGTTGAAGAAGAAGGAGAAATTTTGGCCAGAAAAAAGTCGTGTTCATCAACAGATAACAGAAAATAAAGTTAAAAATCATTCTGATTTGCTTGTTCCTGAAAATCTTTTGTCCACCAGACGCCGTAGAGAGTTGAGAATTCTAATTTGTTTAGATCCTGAGAATAGAAATACTGCGCATAGAAACAAAAGAAATGACAACGAGAATAAAATAAATAATTCTTGTCCAATTTTGGCTAAAAATAAAGATCTTGATAGCGAAACAAAAAAATTAATGAATTTAAAATTCTTTCTTTGGCCAAATTATCGATTAGAAGATTTAGCTTGTATAAACCGCTATTGGTTTGATACCCATAATGGAAGTCGTTTCAGTATATTAAGGTTACATATGTATCCTCGATTGAAAATTTGATTGATATATATATAATCTTCATTTATCTTCTATTTATTTATCATTATTAGAATATTTTTCGTAACATATCTGATATCTGATTTTTCGTAACATATCTGATATGTGAACATATATATATAAATTATTATAATAATTATATTATTATATTAATTTATATATATATAAATTATTATATTTAATATTTAATTTATATTTCTATATATATAGAAATATAAATTAAATAAAAAAAAAAAGAAATTCAGAATTGTTAAGTAAATTAAGAGAATTTTATATACAAAATTCAAAATGAGTGTTATTACTATTACTGATCAATAAAAATATCTACCAAAAAGGAGGGGGAGAGAAATTCATTTTATGATAAAAAATTCATTTATACCTGTTATTTCACAAAAAAAAAAAGAAGAAGAAAACCCCGGATCAGTCGAATTTCAAGTATTCAATTTCACTAATAAGATACGAAGACTTACTTCACATTTTGAATTACACCCCAAAGACTATTTATCTCAAAGAGGTTTACGTATAATTCTGGGAAAACGGCAACGACTACTGTCTTATTTGTCAAAGAAAAATAAAATACGTTATAAAAACTTAATAAATCAGTTGGGTATTCGGGATTCACAAATTCGTTAATTTCTAGAATCATTTTCAATTATTCGATTTATTAGATCCTGAATTTTGATGAACTTCTTTTTTAACGATTCATGGAAGAATGAATCGAGGAAAAACCTATGAATGTCCCAGCTAGAATAAAAGACCTCATGATAGTTAATATGGGGCCTCAACACCCATCAATGCATGGTGTTCTTCGACTTATTGTTACTCTGGATGGTGAAGATGTTATTGATTGTGAACCAATATTGGGTTATTTACACAGAGGTATGGAAAAAATTGCGGAAAACCGAACAATTATACAATATCTGCCTTATGTAACACGTTGGGATTATTTAGCTACTATGTTCACAGAAGCAATAACCGTAAACGGACCGGAACAATTGGGAAATATTCAAGTACCTAAAAGAGCCAGCTATATACGAGTAATTATGTTGGAGTTAAGTCGTATAGCTTCCCATCTACTATGGCTGGGACCTTTTATGGCAGATATTGGTGCACAAACCCCTTTTTTCTATATTTTTAGAGAAAGAGAATTAATATATGATCTATTTGAAGCTGCGACAGGTATGAGAATGATGCATAATTATTTTCGTATTGGAGGAGTAGCGGCTGATCTACCTTATGGTTGGATAGATAAATGTTTTGATTTCTGCAATTACTTTTTAACAAGGGTTATTGAATATCAAAAACTTATTACGCGAAATCCAATTTTTTTAGAGCGGGTTGAAGGAGTAGGTGTTGTTGGTAGAGAGGAAGTTCTAAATTGGGGGTTATCGGGGCCAATGCTTCGGGCTTCCGGAATACAATGGGATCTACGTAAAGTTGATAATTATGAGTGTTACGACGAATTTGATTGGGAAGTTCAATGGCAAAAAGAAGGAGATTCATTAGCTCGTTATTTAGTTCGAATTGGTGAAATGATGGAATCCATAAAAATTATTCAACAGGCTTTGGAGGGAATTCCAGGTGGGCCATATGAAAATTTAGAAATTCGCAGCTTTGATAGAGAAAAGGAGCCAGAATGGAATGATTTTGAATATCGATTCATTGGTAAAAAATCGTCTCCGACTTTTGAATTGCCAAAACAAGAACTTTATGTGAGAGTTGAGGCCCCCAAGGGGGAATTAGGAATTTTTCTAATAGGAGATCATAACGGTTTTCCTTGGAGATGGAAAATTCGTCCACCAGGTTTTATCAATTTGCAAATTCTTCCTCAATTAGTTAAAAGAATGAAATTGGCTGATATTATGACAATACTAGGTAGCATAGATATCATTATGGGAGAAGTTGATCGGTGAAATGATAATTGATACAACGGAAGTCCAAGATATAAATTCTTTTTCCGGATTGGAATCTTTCAAAGAGGTCTACGGAATTCTATGGATACTTGTACCGATTTTGATTCTTGTATTAGGAATCACAATAAGTGTACTAGCAATTGTATGGTTAGAAAGAGAAATATCTGCAGGGATACAACAGCGTATTGGACCCGAATACGCCGGTCCTTTTGGAATTCTTCAAGCTCTAGCAGACGGAACAAAACTACTATTCAAAGAGAATCTTATTCCATCTAGGGGGGATATTCGTTTATTCAGTATCGGACCATCCATATCCGTCATATCAATTCTACTAAGTTATTCAGTAATTCCCTTTGGCTATAACTTTGTTTTATCTGATTTCAATATCGGTGTTTTTTTATGGATTGCTGTTTCGAGTATTGCTCCCATTGGACTTCTTATGTCAGGATATGGGTCAAATAATAAATATTCCTTTTTGGGTGGTCTACGAGCTGCTGCTCAATCGATTAGTTATGAAATACCATTAACTCTATGTGTCTTATCAATATCTCTACGTGCGATTCGTTGAAATAGAAAAATCTATTCGATGCTATTGCTATGCTCCTCTCTTTATCGTACTATATAGAAATATAGTACCATATAGGAAAGGAGTCGAATAAATTGAATAGAAACCTTCATAATCTTTATTTTCTTTTTCACAATTCGGATTGAAGAACTAAATTAGATAGTTATATGAGTGAAATAAAACAGCTTATATTGAATAAAATTTGAGAATACTATATTTCTATTACTTATCGTTATATAGTATAGTGATTTTAAATGGCAGTAAAAATAGGGAGTCTCATTTTCTATGTATAAGAATGAAGTGAAATAAATAAATTTATAAACAGAAGAGGCCATTTAACCCCAGATTGGATAATTTGTTATCCTGTTTTGAAGCGGGCTCAAAAGACCAACCTTATTGAGTTTTAATTACCATTTGTATGAATTATCATAGATGTATTAAAATCAATAAGGGGGTTGTTAATAAAAAAGGAGTGGATGGTTAGAAACACCAAGATACACAAAGGATTAGTAACACAGATTTTGTAAATTATCCAAAAGATAATTTACGCATAATAGAAAAAGAATACTAATTGGGGCTTTAAGTTGGTAGAAAAAATCAAGCAGTACTCCCCACAACTCCGATCCAGAGTATGCTTCCATCCACTGATTCAAAAAATGACTATCAGGAACGAAAAAATCCTTTCAAATTTTTTAAGTCCCTTTTTCATAACACAAAAAAGAAGAATAGGAACGAAAAAAACAGAAGAAATCAAAAACGAAACGAAGATCGCGTTTTCGTTTTTGATTTCTTATATCCATATTCATGGAGATCAAATTCACATCATAATTAAGAAACGAATGTGTAATTCTTTTTCGTAATTCAAAATAATGAGGGTTATGGAGAATTCTAAAAGAGTATTTTATTGAAGAATTCGGTTATTACTCAACAAATTCAAATTTGGATTTTTAAGGGATGAGATCAATTCAGAAGTGACTTATTGTATCTTTTATTAAAATGGATTTCTCTTTCTTATTTAGTTATTTCTAGAACAGACAGAATTGAATTGGTCTAATTCAGAACCGTTTGATAGATTTTAATCTTCTATATCTTAGGGATATATCAAGAGATAAATAATCGGCCCGGTCCTTAGATTTACTTAAGGCTTTCCAGGAGCCGTATGAGGTGAAAATCTCATGTACGGTTCTGTAATAGAGATGGGAACAGTAATGTTATCACCGACTAGGATTATCTAACAGTTTAAGTACAGTTGATATAGTTGATGCGCAATCAAAATATGGTTTTTGGGGCTGGAATTTGTGGCGTCAACCTATGGGTTTCATCGTTTTTCTAATTTCGTCGCTAGCAGAATGTGAAAGATTACCCTTTGATTTACCAGAAGCAGAAGAAGAATTAGTAGCGGGTTATCAAACAGAATATTCGGGTATTAGATTTGGTTTATTTTATGTTGCTTCCTATTTAAACCTTTTCATTTCTTCATTATTTGTAACAGTTCTTTACTTGGGCGGTTCAAATATCTCTATTCCGTACATATCTGAGTTTTTTGAAATAAATAAAACATATGGAGTTTTTGGAACTACAATTGATCTCTTTATTACATTAGCTAAAACTTATTTTTTCTTATTCGTTTCTATCATAACAAGATGGTCTTTGCCTAGACTAAGAATGGATCAATTATTAAATCTTGGATGGAAATTTCTTTTACCTATTTCTCTCGGTAATCTATTATTAACAACTTCGTCTCAATTGTTTTCACTGTAAAAGATTGATCTTCTAGATTCATCACTTGTCTCAAATAAGAGAAAGAAATAAAACAAAAATATTCATAGATATTTACAATATGTTCCTTATGGTAACTGGGTTCATGAATTATGGTCAACAAACAGTCCGAGCTGCAAGGTACATTGGTCAAAGTTTCATGATTATCTTATCTCACGCAAATCGTTTACCTGTAACTATTCAATATCCGTATGAAAAATTAATCACATCAGAACGTTTCCGCGGTCGAATCCACTTTGAATTTGATAAATGTATTGCTTGTGAAGTATGTGTTCGTGTATGTCCTATAGATTTACCCGTTGTTGATTGGAAACTAGAAACGGATATTCGAAAGAAACGATTGCTAAATTACAGTATTGATTTCGGAATCTGTATTTTTTGTGGTAACTGTATTGAGTATTGTCCAACAAATTGTTTATCGATGACTGAAGAATATGAGCTTTCAACTTATGATCGTCACGAATTGAATTATAATCAAATTGCTTTGGGCCGTTTACCAATGTCAGTAATTGATGATTATACAATTCGAACAATTCTTATCAAAAATTAAAAAAAAAAAATATATATTAAAAATATTCTATATATATCGATCGATAATATATATAGAATATATATATAGAATATAGAATAATCGAAATACAATATTCTCAAAAATAGTATAAAAAATGAATAACATAGTAGATATCAGATTAGAAATATTCTAGAATATTATCCAAATTTGAAATATTAAATAAAGAATTTTTAATGGTTAGATATGTTATATCTACTTTGATACTTAAGTTTTAGTATAGTATAGTTTCAAACTACTCTTTAGTATAAAGACTGGAATGACATTGATTATATAACTGTAACTATATCAATTCAAACTCCTTAGGATTTTTAAAGAAAAATGGAAGTATATCAAAATTTTTTTCCTGGTCATATCAATAAGGTCATGAAATTTCGATTTCTTTGTCTTTTTTTTTACATATAATGGATTTGCCTGAAACGCTACACGATTTTCTTTTAGTCTTTCTGGGATCGGGTCTTATATTAGGAAGTCTAGGGGTAGTATTACTTACCAACCCCATTTTTTCTGCTTTTTCGTTGGGACTGGTTCTTGTTTGTATATCTTTATTATATATTTTATCAAATTCGCATTTTGTAGCTGCATCACAGCTACTTATTTACGTGGGAGCTATTAACATTTTAATCATATTTGCTGTGATGTTCATGAATAGTTGCGAATATTACCAAGATTTTCATCTTTGGACCGTTGGGGATGGAATTACTTTGATAGTTTGTACAAGTATTTTTGTTTCACTAATAACTATTATTCCAGATACATCATGGTACGGAATTATTTGGACGACAAGACCAAATCAGATTATTGAGCAAGATTTGATAAGTACTAGTCAACAAATTGGAATTCATTTATCAACAGATTTTTTTCTTCCATTTGAACTAATTTCAATAATTCTTTTAGTTGCTTTGATAGGTGCAATTGTCGTAGCTCGTCAGTAAGAAATCTTTAGAGAACTTAGAATATAAATCAAGATTCTTTTTTTATTCTGTCGAATTCTATGTGAAGGGAAAGGGTTTTTATGTAGAAACTCCTTTTTTTATTACCGATAGATATATTCTTTTGTTCCAGACTTGTTCTATTCTTTAGTCAATTGAATCTCTTGAATTGTTGTTCCTATTGAAATGAATCAAAATTAATAAGGAGTTGGTCAATGATGCTCGAACATGTACTTGTTTTGAGTGCCTATTTATTTTCTATTGGTATCTATGGATTGATCACGAGCCGAAATATGGTTAGAGCCCTTATGTGTCTTGAACTTATACTGAATGCAGTTAATATAAATCTCGTAACTTTTTCTGATTTTTTTGATAATCGCCAATTAAAAGGAAATCTTTTTTCAATTTTTGTTATAGCTATTGCAGCCGCTGAAGCAGCTATCGGACTGGCTATTGTTTCCTCAATTGCTCGTAACAGAAAATCAACCCGCATCAATCAATCGAATTTGTTGAATAAATAGCATTAATCATAACAAAAAAAAAGAAAGTAGAGTTTGAAGTAGTGTAATATTTTTCAATTCAAATTAGTATGTATTCTATACAACTTAGGATCATGTTTGCATTGCCTAAATCATAAGAAATCAAAGTATCCTGGTCCTCTTCTACTTCTATTCCTTCTTCTAAATTTATCTAGACGTCCTTTTTTTATTAACAATATTATGACAAATCATTGATTCATCTGGTATATAAATATATGATTCATTGACGAGTTTACTAGATCGATAATTTTCATTTTTGATGTTCAAAAATTACAATGTCCCATTCAGTAAAGATTTATGATACATGTATAGGATGTACTCAATGTGTCCGAGCCTGTCCCACAGATGTATTAGAAATGATACCTTGGGATGGATGTAAAGCTAAGCAAATAGCTTCCGCCCCAAGAACAGAGGACTGTGTAGGTTGTAAGAGGTGTGAGTCTGCTTGTCCGACGGATTTCTTAAGTGTTCGAGTTTATTTATGGAGTGAAACAACTCGAAGTATGGGTCTATCTTATTGATACGTTTCAAAAAACACCACACGAATACGTTTTTTTACTGGCAAAAACCCGCGCTCCAAATAAAATAGAAAAATTTTTCTATTTTATTTGGAGCACGGGCTTTTCTGGCCCAAGTGTATCTTATTTTTATCACGAATTATTTTCCTTGGTTAACAATAGTTGTAGTTTTCCCAATAGCCGCGGGTTCCTTCATTTTCTTATTTCCTCATAGGGGAAATAAGGTAATTAGGTGGTATAGCATTTGTATATGCTTAATCGATCTCCTTCTAACAACCTATGCATTTTGTTATCATTTCCAATTGGATGATCCACTAATTCAACTGACAGAGAATTATAAATGGATCCATTTTTTTGATTTTTACTGGAGATTGGGAATAGATGGACTCTCTATAGGACCTATTTTACTGACGGGATTTATAACAACTTTAGCCACTTTAGCGGCTCAGCCGGTTACTCGAGAATACCGATTATTCTATTTCCTGATGTTAGCAATGTATAGCGGTCAAATCGGACTATTTTCTTCTCGAGACATTTTACTTTTTTTCATCATGTGGGAATTGGAATTAATTCCCGTTTATCTACTTTTATCCATGTGGGGGGGAAAGAAACGTTTGTATTCAGCTACCAAGTTTATTTTGTACACTGCAGGAGCTTCCATTTTTTTATTAATGGGAATTCTAGGTATCGGTTTATATGGTTCTAATGAACCAACATTAAATTTTGAAACATTAACTAATCAATCGTATCCCGCGGCGCTCGAAATAATATTCTATATAGCATTTCTTCTTGCTTTTGCTGTCAAATCGCCGATTATACCCTTACATACATGGTTACCAGATACCCACGGAGAGGCACATTACAGCACTTGTATGCTTTTAGCCGGAATCTTATTAAAAATGGGAGCATATGGGTTGGTTCGAATTAATATGGAATTTTTTTCCCATGCTCATTCCATATTTTGCCCCTGGTTAATGATATTAGGTTCTATTCAAATAATCTATGCCGCTTCAACATCTTTTGGTCAACGTAATTTAAAAAAAAGAATAGCTTATTCTTCGGTATCTCATATGGGTTTCATAATTATAGGAATTGGTTCTATAAGTGATACTGGGCTCAACGGGGCCATTTTACAAATAATATCTCATGGATTTATTGGCGCTGCGCTTTTTTTCTTGGCAGGAACTAGTTATGATAGACTACGTCTTCTTTATCTTGACGAAATGGGCGGAATGGCTATCCCAATGCCAAAAATATTCACGATTTTCACTATCTTATCAATGGCTTCTCTCGCATTGCCAGGTATGAGCGGTTTTGTTGCAGAATTGATCGTTTTTTGGGGAATAATTACTAGTCAAAAATATCTTTTCATGATGAAAATCCTAATTACTTTTGGAACAGCTATTGGAATGATATTAACTCCTATTTATTTATTATCTATCTTACGGCAGATGTTCTATGGATACAAGTTTTTCAATACACCAAACTCTTATTTTTTTGATTCTGGGCCGAGAGAATTATTTATTTCTATTTCTATCCTTATACCTGTAATAGGTATTGGTATTTATCCGGATTTCATTTTCTCATTCTCGGTTGACAAGGTTGAAGCTATTCTATCTAATTTTTAATAGATCATTTTCGTGAATAAATGAATCAAAAAGAGAAAAAAAGCTTTGCTTTGTCCAATGAAAAAAAAAAATATTTTTCCGTTAGATTCACTTAAAAAAATGGAAATTTTAATCGAATATGTTTATTGTTTGTGAGAACCCCTTGAATCATTCCATTACTTGATTGAAAGGGTTCTCGACAATTTATGGAAAGTATATATTTATATGCTTTCCATATTTTGATTTCTCAGGTTCTTTACTGATTTAAATTCAATTAGATGTAAATGAGCCATAACTATGTAGTCCTATTCCTAATAGATTGATCCCCAAATAACATATCCAAATTATAAGAAATCCAATAGAGGCCACTATTGAAGAATTTACACCTTCTAATTTTTTATTTTTTCTAGTATGTAAATAAATAGCGAATATGGTCCAAGTAATAAAGGCCCAAGTTTCCTTTGGATCCCAATTCCAATAGGATCCCCATGCCTCGTTAGCCCATACCGCTCCCGAAAGAATACCTATCGTTAAAAAGAGAAAACCCAGACTAATAATACGATAACCCCAACGATCCAATTGTTGAATAAATTGAGACCTGTAATAATTTATAGAAAAAGAAGTTTTTCGTAAAACATTGTTTCTTTCATTCATATTCATGTATTTGATTTCAACAAAATCAACCGATTTATTTAAAGAATCCAAATTCTTGGTAAAAGGAAGAGTTTGGATGACTTCTTGAAACGTAATGACTAAAATAGCCACTGATAATAATGATCCACATAAAAGGGCTGCATAGCCAAATATCATCATACTTACGTGCATCATTAGCCAATGGGATTGTAGAGCTGGGACTAATATTACAGATTGATGCATTTTGGTTAAAAGACCCGAAGTCGCAAAACCTTGGGTAAAAATAACACTTGGTGCTATTATTGTACTTAATAGGTTTTTCTCCTTTTTAAAACACGGAACCATATGAAAAATGGAAAAACCCCATGAAAGAAAGATTAGAGATTCATATAAATCACTAAATGGTAAATGGCCCGAAAAAAACCAACGAGTAATTAACAACCCCGTTACACAGAAAAAAGTTATTATCATGGCTTTTTTGGACAAATCATATAATCCTACGATTTCATTGACTAATAAGGTTATTAAATGAATTGAAATAACAATTGATATGACGGAAAACGATATATGAGTTAATATATGCTCTAAAGTTGAAAATATCATATATATAATGAAAATAAATATCTATAATGAAAATAAAAAAGGTATGAATACTAGGAATAGAAATAGGGAATTGAATTCATTATAGGACTTATTCTTTTCAAATTTTAAAAATATAGGATAGGATGCCATGCCGCTACTCGGACTCGAACCGAGATGCTCTAGCACTGCTTCCTAAGAGCAGCGTGTCTACCAATTTCACCATAGCGGCTTACTCGAAATCATAATAACCAATTCTTTAGTCAATCGTCGAGATTGAAAGAATCCATTAAAGTGCAATATTTATTTAGTACATTTCTTTGACTAAACATTTAGTATAAATTCATAATTATAAGTAAATTTGAAATTTGGATTTATTCTAATATCAAAATATATTAATATATATATAGAAAATAGAGAAATATATGATAGATAGAATATAGAATGTTTTGATTTCTAGTGGAATGGAATGGGTTTTTCGTAGTTTACATGCAAATTAAAAAATAGCCCTGTTGAAACTATAACTATGTAGTTCTGACTTCAATCCAGTAATGAAAAAGAACATTTTTATTGTAGTTGCTTATGACTCATTTTTTAGTTATTTCATTTTATGACTCTAAAGAAATACATTTCTATTTTTGGAATGAAAGCAAATTATAGTTAATTAATATATATATCTAAAATTTAACACTACATTCAAAAAAATGAAAAAATGAGATTAGATATATAATCTAGTTAGAATATATTCTATCATAGAATATTAGAATATATTCTAAATAAAATAGAATCTAACTAGATGTTTCATATTCTATACTAGTATTAGTATAAAATGAGTAGTTAAAGAATACTCTTCGAGCTAATTCATATTATTTCAATCCAACATTTTTCTTTGTTACAAAAAAACCTTTGGGTTTATCTGTAATGTTAGAAAAAAAACCTTTTGATTTATTGCGTTTATCTGTATAAAAAAAACTTTTTGATTTATCTGTAAAAATACATTCAGCCAATGAATGGGCTTTCAATGCTGTCCAATATCCCCCCTTTTTCCAAAAATTCTTACGAATTTTTTTTTTTGATATAGAAGTGCGCTTTTTTGGAACTGCCATACAATTCGGATAGTTTTTTCATTACTATAGTTCGATGTGAAAGACATTTGTTCTGTAAATGAAAAGGAATTATTCTGGAATTAGCCGTATGTCTTATCTATACTGAATTCCCTCTTTCTTTTTTTCTATCTAAAGTAAAAACATTGAATATTATAAACCTTTTCCAAATTTTTCATGGATAATAGATATCTATGGATCTCTTTTTATTGTAATGTAAAATAATCAATTAGTTCAAAGAGGAACTAATGTTTCTGAATCATACAAAAAAGTATTATTATTATTATTTTATTGTTTTTCTAATTTATATCAAAATAAACAAATGTTCTTCGTTTTGGTGTAATGATTTATACTCATTCTATAGATAAAAATTTTGTTTTTATTTATTATAATTTATTTTTTTTTATTTCTTATTAATAGTCATTTTTATTTTTCTTATTATATATATAAATAAAAAAAAAAATGACTAACCTAACATAGTAATTAATATTACTTTAAATTAAGAATCATTTTTTTTTTTATTTTCACTAGGAATTTGATTATTGGCGGATTTTGACTTTGTACTTTCCAATATTGGAACGATTGTACAAAGATTCAGAACAATTAAGAATATCAAATTCTATTTATATATCTACTTTTTTATTAACCGAACCCCTTCTACAAAAGAGATAAAACAAACGAATAAGAAACAAAATTCATCGAGAATCAAAATATTTTTTATTCTTTCTTTTTTTTTTTGTATGGAATATACACATCAATCTTCATGGATCATTCCTTTCATCCCACTTCCAGTTCCTATTTTAATAGGGGTAGGACTTCTACTTTTTCCCACGGCAACAAAAAATCTTCGCCGTATGTGGGCTTTTCCTAGTATTTTATTGTTAATGATAGTTATGATTTTTTCGATCGATCTATCTATTCATCAAATCGAGAATAATTCTATCTATCAATATGTATGGTCTTGGACTATAAATAATGATCTTTCTTTAGAGTTTGGCTACTTGATCGATTCGCTTACTTCTATTATGTCAATATTAATTACTACTGTTGGTATTCTGGTTCTAATTTATAGTGATAGTTACATGTCTCATGATCAAGGCTATTTGAGATTTTTTACTTATCTGAGTATTTTTAATACTTCAATGTTAGGATTAGTTACTAGTTCTAATTTGATACAAGTTTATATTTTTTGGGAATTGGTTGGAATGTGTTCTTATCTATTAATAGGTTTTTGGTTCACACGTCCTATTGCGGCAAATGCTTGTCAAAAAGCGTTTGTAACTAATCGTGTAGGGGATTTTGGTTTATTATTAGGAATTTTAGGTTTTTATTGGATAACGGGTAGTTTGGAATTTCGGGATTTATTTCAAATATTCAATAACTTAATTTATAAGAATGAGTTGAATCTTTTTTTTGTTACTTTGTGCGCCCTCTTGTTATTTTGCGGATCAGTTGCGAAATCTGCCCAATTCCCTCTTCATGTATGGTTACCAGATGCTATGGAAGGTCCTACTCCTATTTCTGCTCTTATACATGCTGCTACTATGGTAGCAGCGGGAATTTTTCTTGTAGCTCGACTTCTTCCTCTTTTCATAGTTATACCCTCCATAATGAGTGGAATAGCTTTGATAGGTATAATAACCGTAGTATTAGGAGCTACTTTAGCTATTGCTCAAAAAGATATTAAGAAAAATTTGGCCTATTCTACAATGTCTCAATTGGGTTATATGATGTTAGCTTTAGGTATGGGCTCTTATCGAGCCGCTTTATTTCATTTGATTACTCATGCTTATTCAAAAGCATTGTTGTTTTTAGGATCTGGATCCATTATTCATTCAATGGAAGCTATTGTTGGATATTCTCCAGATAAAAGTCAAAATATGGTTCTTATGGGTGGTTTAAGAAAACATGCGCCAATTACAAAAACTGCTTTTTTAATAGGTACACTTTCTCTTTGCGGTATTCCACCTTTTGCTTGTTTTTGGTCTAAAGATGAGATTCTTAATGATAGTTGGTTGTATTCACCAATTTTCGCAATAACAGCTTGTTCCACAGCAGGATTAACTGCATTTTATATGTTTCGAATCTATTTACTTGTTTTTGATGGATATTTAAACGTTCATTTTCAAAATTTCAATGGAAAGAAAAATAGTTCATTCTATTCAATATCTTTATGGGGCAAAGAAGAAAAAAAAAGATTAAAAAAGAAAATTCATTTATTAGCTTTATTAACAATGAATAATAATGAAAGAACTTCTTTTTTTCGGAAGAGAACACATTCACATCGAATTAATCGAAATGGCCAAAGCATAAAACGTCTTTTTCTTGATAGTACCCATTTTGCTACTAAAAACATTCCTTTTGTTTATCCTCATGAATCGGACAATACTATGCTATTTTCTATGCTTGTATTAGTACTATTTACTTTCTTCGTTGGATCCGTTGGAATTTCTTTCAGCCAAGAAGGAATAGATTTGGATATATTATCCAAATTGTTAATTCCGTCTATAGATCTTTTACATCAAAATTCAACGAATTCCGTGGATTGGCATGAATTTTTTACAAATGCAAGTTTTTCGGTGAGTATAGCTTTGTTCGGAATATTTATAGCGTCTTTTTTTTATAAACCCGTTTTTTCTTCTTTACAAAATTTGAACTTATTTAATTTATTTCAAAAAAGTGTTCCTAAAAAAATGATTGCTGACAAAATAATCAATATTCTATATGATTGGTCATATAATCGTGGTTATGTAGATGCTTTTTTTGAAGTATCTTTAATTGCGAGTGTAAGAAAGTTAGCTAAATTCAATTATTTTTTTGATAGACAAGTAATTGATGGAATTCCAAATGGAGTTGGTATTTCAAGTTTTTTTATAGGAGAGGCTATCAAATATGTGGGGGGAGGGCGAATTTCTTCGTATATTTTCTTTTTTGTATTAATCTTTTTAGTAATTTGTTATTATCTATTTTATATATTTATATAATATTTATATTATATAACTACTATTCAACCTAAATTGGGGTTATTCGCTAAGAATTATGGCAGAGTTGTTTATCAATGTCTCATCTGAAAAGCTTCGGGTAGGTCAAGAAAACTATAGATTCATGGGCGAACGACGGGAATTGAACCCGCGCATGGTGGATTCACAATCCACTGCCTTGATCCACTTGGCTACATTCGCCCTATACTATGTCTAAATGACATAACTTTTTAGACCTTTTCATTATCATTTTTTTTTTCTTCATTTTACATTATGAAGTCATATGTATTACAAAAAGATCAAAAAGATTGATGAGAAAAATGCATAAATGAAAGATTACTAAATAAAAAAAAAGAAAACTCAAAATTTACAAATTAATTTAGTTGACATGAAAGAAGGGTGCTCGATGCTAAAGAATATGGAAGTTAATAAAAAATTGATTAATTTCTGTATATGTATACAGAAAAAGACTACTAACAAAAAGTAAAGGGGAGAGTAATATCAACATTGTTGATATTATTCCCTTACCCCCTTTACTTTCAAAAACTCGTATCCTTCTTTAAAACCAAAATATTATCCATTTATAGATGGAGCTTCGACCGAAGCTAGGTCTAGAGGGAAATTATGAGCATTACGTTCATGCATAACTTCCATACCAAGGTTAGCGCGGTTAATAATATCAGCCCAGGTGTTAATTACACGACCTTGAGAATCAACGACGGATTGGTTAAAATTAAATCCATTTAAATTGAAAGCCATAGTACTGATACCTAACGCGGTAAACCAGATACCTACTACAGGCCAAGCAGCTAGGAAGAAATGTAAAGAACGAGAGTTGTTGAAACTAGCGTATTGGAAGATCAATCGGCCAAAATAACCATGAGCAGCTACAATATTATAGGTTTCTTCCTCTTGACCGAATCTGTAACCTTCATTAGCAGATTCATTTTCTGTGGTTTCCCTGATCAAACTAGAAGTTACCAAGGAACCGTGCATAGCACTGAATAGGGAGCCGCCGAATACACCAGCTACACCTAACATGTGAAACGGATGCATAAGAATATTATGCTCAGCCTGAAATACAATCATAAAGTTGAAAGTACCAGAGATTCCTAGAGGCATACCATCTGAAAAGCTTCCCTGACCAATTGGGTAGATCAAGAAAACTGCAGTAGCAGCTGCAACTGGAGCTGAATATGCAACAGCAATCCAAGGGCGCATACCTAGACGAAAACTTAGTTCCCACTCACGACCCATGTAACAAGCTACACCAAGTAAGAAGTGTAGAACAATTAGTTCATAAGGACCGCCGTTGTATAACCACTCATCAACGGATGCAGCTTCCCATATCGGGTAAAAGTGCAAACCGATAGCCGCAGAAGTTGGAATAATGGCACCAGAAATTATATTGTTTCCGTAAAGTAGAGATCCAGAAACAGGCTCACGAATACCATCAATATCTACTGGAGGGGCAGCAATGAAAGCGATAATAAATACAGAAGTTGCGGTCAATAAGGTAGGGATCATCAAAACACCAAACCATCCGATGTAAAGACGGTTTTCGGTGCTGGTTATCCAGTTACAGAAGCGACCCCATAGGTTTTCGCTCTCGCGTCTCTCTAAAATTGCAGTCATGGTAAAATCTTGGGTTTATTTAAATTTAATTATCAGGGACTCCCAAGCACACGAATTCTCTATAACTATAGAATTAAGGGCTTGTTATAAAACAGTATAACATGACTTCTATACCGGTGTCAACCAATACCAATATTCATTGTATCCTGTTATTCAGGATAGATTCAGACAAATTTGCTTTTTTTTTACCTCATTTCACCGGTGATTCAAAAAAAAAAGAGAAAAAGCTTTTTGATATTCTATCGATATTACTTCACTATGATATGGAATTAGCTGTTATGTCATTCCCGTCTACTACGATGGCTAATGTTATTCTATTCCATTTCTTAGAATCCATCTATTTGAATCTAGCAATTTTATTTTGGTTTTTTATTTATTCGAACTGGTAGATTTTACTTTCATTCCGGCCGTAGGTTTTCTATCCCACCCGACTAGTTAGGGATTCGAGTCCCCGGCAACTCAATTAATTTAATTATTACTTTAAATACGAACCATAATTCGGATTAATTGATAATAATAAATGTAAGTTAATAATCGATTTTCTTCTTAACTCCTTTGTTATCTTGACATTCAACCCATAGGGTCCATATAATATATATATGCGATATATATATAGGTGGAATATATATCGCGTGTAGTAGAGAATGAAAATAATAAGTCTTTTACTAGAAAAATAGTAGACTTATTTATGTAGAATTCTTACTACACTCTTAATTCATTTTATAAGATTAAATTTTATAAGATTGAATTAAATTTTTTTGTGAAATATAAGGAGTAATTAAAATGACTATTGTCAGATTTACTGTCCGCTTAAATATCTACGGAGTCAGCGTAGATATGGCTGAAATTTGGAGGATAGCTCGGAGCGAACAAGTTCGGATTTTTTTTGGTAAAGCTATCAAAATAGCTCAGAGTCAAAAAGTTCGAATTTTGTGGGGTAAAATTATCCAGATATTCTGGAGAGGTTAGAGTTGCGGTCGATCGGTTCTCGCGCGCCATGAGATGAAATAGAGCTTATGCTCTATGGAGTTCGTCATCTCAGTATTGATTTGCTTTTTCAATGAGTTAGAAAGATTTATATATCTTTCTAACTCATTGAAAAAGCAAATTTTTTTGATTTTCATGAGAAATTAATTTCTACCGCCTTAGTTTTTTCTAAGGTACTGTTTTAAAAGCCCAAAGGGGGGGGTGAAAAAAAAAAAGATGACTACAGAACTTTTCTATGGAATCCATCCGGCCCTAGTGGTCTCTCTTTTTTTAGTTACTTATTTATCTTATCTTCTTTATTGTATTTGGTATTTTAAGTGGATCGATTTTGATATATTTTTTTTGAAGACCGATAATAACGAAACTTGTTTTTTAATTTTATTAAACAATGATACCGAAGAAGAGGGGGACAATGAAGAAGAAATTGATCGTTTTTATTATTATTATTTTAAAGAAGAGTTCGACAAGGAAGAAGAATTTGATCGTTGTAATTCTGATTTAAATTTCATAAATATTGTGGAGGTTCAAATTTTCTCTATAAATAAAGAAGATTTGAACGAAGATTTCGACAACGAAGAAGAATTTGATCGTTGTCATTCTCATTTTAATTTCATAAATATTTTGGATGTTCATTACTTTAATATAAAAAGGAATGTATCTATTTTTGTAAAAATCAAAAATATTATAAGGAAAGAGAAAGAAGACCAAGACGAGGAGGAAGACTAAGTCAATAATTCTATATTGACTTAGTTCTCCTACGGCTTCCTTTTTCCTTTCTCTGGGGATCTTTTGAAAGATCGATCCCCTACGACTGATTTTTGACATCATTTAGTTTCGTTTTAATCTTTCTTTATGACAGCAAAAAAAAAGAATCAAGAAAGGTATGACTAACCTGATTGAAGTTCTTACATTTTTAAAATAAAAAATGAACGCGTGTTAAATTGGATCACCCTTTACTTGTCTCTTTCCTTGTCTTTCGTATTGATCTTCTTGGCATTGGTCCTGATAAACAAGATTCGAAATAGAAAGTGATCCGTGTATGAATCGATTTTTTTTTAGAACAATTCGTAGATTTTTTTTTGCTTTTCCATAATTCATCGAAATTTATATATATTATATAAACTTTATTTTAAGTAATAATTAAAATGGGTTGCCCGGGACTCGAACCCGGAACTAGTCGGATGGAGTAGAAAATGCATTGTTTAATCAAATAAAACAATCAAAAATCCCTCCCCAAGCCGTGCATGCATTTTTCATTGCACACGGCTTTCCCTATGTATACATCTAAACCTGAGTAACTTCTCCAGAAGAGTAAAGTAATAAGATAAAAATAGAAAAATACTAATAATAATCAAAAGATTTATTAGGATAGACATGTTTCTTGTAGAAATAGAGGGCGAAATAAATCCCGTTATTTCGTTCTACATTCCTTATCTTTAATAAAATCATCTTTATTATTTTATTATTTTTTCCTTTTGATTCGTAATAAATCTTATTCATTTTTTTCTTTGATTATGGATTTATTATATTCTATACTTATTCTGTATACTACCTATATAATAGGTAGATATATATATTTATCTATTCATATCTGTTATACATAGTATAATAGCTATACATAGTATAATTTTTAAAATAGAGTTAGTATAAGTCTATATGAATTCTAGTGATTATAGACTATCTTTATTCCAATATAATATAAGAAAAATAAAAATTTTAATAACCAATCAACAAAAAATAACAGGTACAAATATGAAATTGAGGTACCCCATTTTATGATAAACTTACCTTCCCTTTTTGTTCCTTTAGTGGGCCTAGTATTTCCGGCAGTTGCAATGGCTTCTTTATTTCTTCATGTCCAAAAAAACAAGATTTTTTAGACTTGGGCAGTAGGCACAAGTCTCATATATATATATATATATTTTATATAAAGTTAAATTTATTTGTTTGGGTTTGTTATTTTGTTCCATTTTTTAAGAATTATTCTCTTTAATTAAAAAAGAAAAGTACTCCTTATAATATTATATAAGCCTAACTAGGATTAGGGGGTTAAATATAACAACAAAAATATTAATATACCAATCAACAAAAAATAACAGGTACAAATATGAAATTGAGGTACCCATTTTATGATAAACGTTTATGTGTTTTTAGTAGGCCTTGTATTAATTGTAATGTCTGCTTTATTAGTTCATGTTCCAAAATTCATTAGTTGGAGATCGAAAAAACAGGGTTGTCGTTCACAAGACGCATGGCTTGACATTGTACCGGGGTCCAAAAAAACAATCAATTTTTTCTGGGCTTCTTTCACTCTTTTAGGTTCATTAGGGGTGTTATATATTTCCGTTTCCAGTTACTATGGTAGGCATTTTTTCTCTTTCATTTCGTCCGAATTTGTAGTTCCTTTTTTGCCACAAGGGGTCACGCTTACTTTCTATGGAATCGCAGGTCTCTTTCTAAGTTTACATTGGTGGCTTCTTATTTTTTGGAATGTGGGGAGTGGTTATAATTTTTTCGATAAAAAAAATCGAATGGTTTGTTTTTTTCGTTACGGATTTCCTGGAACATATCGTCGTATTTTTCTCCGAGTTCGTATGGAAGATATTCAGTCCCTCATACTACAAGCTAACCCTAACCCAGAACCTAGTAGTGGTGTCCTTTATATGCAAACCAGAGAACAGGGGACCATTCCCTTGACTCCTGTTGATGATTATTATGATAGGACTCCGCGCAACGTTATACAAAAAGCTTGGGACTTGTCCAGATTCTTGAGTGTACCAATGGAAATCGTTCCATATTCTTGAGTCTACCAATGCAAATCGTTGTCAAAAAAATTAGAAAAATAAATACTTTCTCTAAGAAAGCATTTATTTTTTTATTTCATTTTTAATTCATAGCTTTTGAAACACGATTTTTCTTCTTCATTCAAATTGGCAGTGGATTATTTTTTCTTATTTGATTTGATTTCTATATTCTTTTGTATTCTTTTTTTCCAAATTAAAAAGGAAAAAAAACTTCCAAATGACAAATAAAAAAGCGAAAATAGATTCTCCATTTATATGAAAAAATTCGAAATGGATATATTATAGGCTAGGGTATATTACTTCTATTTACTTGTAATAGAACTTATGCTTGATAGAAACATTCTATTTTTATATAGTTGACAAATGAGATGAAACTGAGACGAAAAATGGCAAAAAAGAAAGCATTCATTCCCCTTCTATGTCTTACATCTATAGTCTTTTTGCCCTGGTGCATCTCTTTTACATTTAAGAAAAGTCTGGAATCTTGGATTACTAATTGGTGGAATACGAAACAATCCGAAATTTTCTTGAATATTATTCAAGAAAAAAGTCTTTTAAAGAAATTCATAGAGTTCGAGGAATTGTTCCTCTTAGATCAAATGCTAAAGGAATACCCGGAAACACGTTTACAAAACCTTCGTATCGAAATCTACAAAGAAACTATCCAGTTAATCGAGACGAACAACCAAGATCGTATCCATACGACTTTGTATTTCTGTACAAATATAATCGGTTTCCTTATTCTAAGTGGTTATTCTATTAGGGGTAATCAAGAACTCATTATTCTTAACTCTTGGGTTCAAGAATTTCTATATAACTTAAGTGACACAATAAAAGCTTTTTCGATTCTTTTATTAACTGATTTTTGTATAGGATTCCATTCGACTCATGGTTGGGAACTAATGATTGGGTCTGTCTATAAAGATTTTGGATTTACTCAGAATGATCAAATTATATCTGGTCTTGTTTCCACTTTTCCAGTCATTTTAGATACCATTTTAAAATACTGGATTTTCCGTTATTTAAATCGTGTATCTCCGTCGCTTGTAGTTATTTATCATTCAATGAATGACTGAAAAAAGGATCCGCGTATCCTTTTCTAAAATTTGTTTTTTTATATATAAAAGCTAAACATTCAAAATGGAACTTATTCTTTTTCGTTCTACTCGTATTCTTCCTATATTCTAGGAAAATGATTTGAGTAAATAGCAGAATCATGGATAGGGAACTGTGCCAGTAACCTACCTAATCTTATTGTAGAAATTTTCAGGATCAATGATTGGACCATGCAAACTAGAAATGCTTTTTCTTGGATAAAGGAAGAGATTACTCGATCCATTTCCGTATTGCTCATGATATATATAATAACTCGAGCCCCCATTTCAAATGCATATCCCATTTTTGCCCAACAAGGTTATGAAAATCCGCGAGAAGCTACCGGCCGGATTGTATGTGCTAATTGTCATTTAGCTAATAAGCCCGTAGATATTGAGGTTCCACAGGCGGTACTTCCCGATACTGTATTTGAAGCAGTTGTTCGAATTCCTTATGATATGCAAGTGAAACAAGTTCTTGCTAATGGAAAAAAAGGGGCTTTGAATGTAGGGGCCGTTCTTATTTTACCAGAGGGTTTTGAATTGGCCCCTCCCGATCGTATTTCGCCAGAGATTAAAGAAAAGATAGGTAATTTGTCTTTTCAAAGCTATCGTCCCACAAAAAAAAATATTCTTGTGGTAGGCCCCGTTCCTGGGAAGAAATATAGTGAAATTACCTTTCCTATTCTTTCTCCAGATCCCGCTACTAAGAGGGATGTTCACTTCTTAAAATATCCCATATACGTAGGCGGGAACAGGGGAAGGGGTCAGATTTATCCTGACGGGAGCAAGAGTAATAATAATGTTTATAATGCTACAGCAACTGGTATAGTAAACAAAATTATACGAAAAGAAAAGGGTGGATACGAAATAACGATAGTGGCTCCATCAGATGGACGTGAAGTGATTGATGTTATACCGCCAGGACCAGAACTTCTTGTTTCAGAGGGTGAATCTATCAAACTTGATCAACCATTAACGAGTAATCCTAATGTGGGTGGATTTGGTCAGGGGGATGCAGAAATAGTGCTTCAAGACCCGTTACGTGTCCAAGGTCTCTTGTTCTTCTTGGCATCTATTATTTTGGCACAAATCTTTTTGGTTCTTAAAAAGAAACAATTTGAGAAGGTTCAATTGTCTGAAATGAATTTTTAGGTATCTGGATTTATCAACATATTAAGCTAGTAAAAAGAACTCCATTTTTTTGGATAAATAATTATGGAAAGACCTTCGGTTCTTTCTAGTTTTTTTGACTATATTTCGAAAATTCCCTGTACCATAGAATTAGTCATTCATAGTATGTATATTGTGAAGAAGACTATTTTACTTTGGTTCTTGTCTTTTTTTTTCAACTCCACAATTAATTCGAACCAGATGATTATGCGGCTGTTTTCACATTTCAATGTCCTAGAATAGAAATATATGAATCCTTTTCTATTGTAATAGAATGAAATTCGACTCGATACTAAACCTAAAAAAATAGGCAGAGAATATTAGGTTTAAAGTAGAAATAGAAATGGGGAAAACGGGATTCTAGGATCGATAATTTGTCTTTTCCTAGAGTCCCCTTCCTTATTGTTTATGTCGAAATCGATACGTAGTGAAGTATCGGACAAACAAAAAAGAGCGGAAATTTGATTCACCAAATACAACTTCCTTAATCCTTAAATTAACTTAAAAAAAAATTTAAATCATGATTCTTATTCTAGACTAAAATCGATTTAGAGTAAGATTGCATTAGTATTCTATGAATATAGTATCAAAAAGGTTCGGTTCTACAAAAAAAAATATATTTATTATAATTCAAAATTCTTACAAAATAGAATTCTTAGAATACTATATTCTATTATTGCGCCACGCCACTCAGAAGAAGTAAATCAAGTGATTGCTTCTTTCTTTTACTTTTCTTTCAACTTAAAAGAATAAAGTATCGACAGATATTATCCAGAAAAAATGTTTTCAACCCATTAATGAAGTTCATTTTTCAAAAACATCCTAAAAAATGGAAATGGAATTTTTTGAAACATACCCTAAAGTTATCTATTGAGTCACTTAGAAAAATCAATATTCTGATTATGGAGAACTCAACGGGACCCCCTCGAATTCATCAAAGAAAGAGTGGATCCCTGTTGAGTTCTTATGCTTTCATTTCGAAAACTAAATTCATCCGATTACTACAGGGATGATCCCAATCCGGAATATGAACCATAAAAGAAAATACCAACTAAACCAATTACGACAATACCAGTTACAGTACCTATTATCCAAAGAGGAATCCTTCCAGTAGTATCGGCCATTTATCCCACTTTCCTCCACATTTGATCAAGTAGTCAGTCCTACTAAAGACCTAAACAGTCATAGATAATTATGAAATGATATCCTTCCGAATGGGATAAGAGAATTCCTAATATATATATTAGTCCCTTTTCTTCTATTAATTAATTGAAGAAATAATTTGAAAATAAAACAGCAAGTACAAAAATGAGTAATAAACCCCAGTACAGACTGGTACGATTCAATTCAACATTTTGTTCATTTGGGTTTGATTGTGTCGTAGCTCTATAATTCGGATTATGTTTATCGTTGGATGAACTGCATTGCTGATATTGATCCCAAAAAAGAAACGGTGGGTACCGCTAGTCCATGAACAGCCAACCATCGTACTGTAAAAATGGGATAGGTCCTATCTATAGTCATTGGAGCCTCCTAAAAAGATCTACTAAATTCATCGAGTTGTTCCAAAGAATCAAAACGGCCAGTTATTAATGGAATTCCTTGTCGGCTTTCTGTAAAATACTCGTTTGGACGGGGGCTTCCAAATACATCATAAGCTAAACCCGTGCTGACAAATAACCAACCCGCAATGAATAGGGAGGGTATAGTAATGCTATGAATAATCCAGTATCGAATACTGGTAATAATATCAGCAAAAGAACGTTCTCCTGTGCTTCCAGACATGCCGAGCTCCACGTATTCTTATACAGTCAAAGGGGGATCGATTCCATAAAAGATGAGATCAGTAAGTAGAAATTTACTGAAATGCAATCCTTGTTAGATCGTCAATTTTGTACCAAGGGTCTCTTTCGAGTATACCGAATCAGTATAGCTATCCTTCTTCTAACACAGCAACGAAATTTCACAATCAGTGATGAGATCAAGTACTAGAAAATTAAATTTATTTCTTTTTTACTTGTTGGTTGTTTCGATGTACTGAATAGAAAATTCCTTCAAGTTTAAGACTCTAATTTAAGATGAGGTTTCTCCACATTCATTATTAGCCTGGGACTAGAACCTGAGGATCAATTAAAATATGAATCGGATGAATTGGTTTCTAATAATTCATGAAGGAAATTAGAATCTTTTTAGAATTCAATTAGATAGGAAATAGATAAATATAATTTTTTTTTTGTTGTCGAAGATCCTTTTTGTTAGAACCCCTTCTTTATTTCATTGTAAAGAATTCATTAGTCGTCCAGTAACACAACACGTAAAAATAATAGCAGTAATAAATACTAAAAAAAAAACAACGAATTCTATTTTTCTTCAAATATTGGACACAAAAAAGCTATGGCTCTTTCTTGGTTTAATTACAAGGATAGAGCTTTATATTAAAATAAAAAAAATGAAAATATTTCCATTCGATTAGTTTACTCAACTCATGAGTTGATCAAAAAATCTGTTGATTTGGAATCACCGGATGGGTAGATGTCAAAGATGATGAATTGATTTCTTACCTATGTAACTAAATTTTTATTTTTGTTCGTCCGTAATAATGGATTCATGAATCCATTATTTTCAATTGTATCTTTCAAGTGGTATTTTTTGCTTATTTTCCTATTTTTTTTATCTCAAAAACGGAAACTTAGGAAAGTGCTTTATAAACATATGTATAAAAAGAACATATTTCATCTAGTTTCCTTATGCCCACTATAACCAGTTATTTCGGTTTTCTACTAGCAGTTTTAACTATAACCGCAGGGCTTTTTATCAGTCTGAATAAGATACGACTTATTTGATTTGAAATTTTGAGATGAATTGGAAATTGTGGAATATTTTAGATATTCTATAGTTCCTTAGAATATTGCCAATTCTTGGTCATTCAGATTCCAATTTTAGGATAGATATTACCCCCCCTTTTTTCCTTTCAACCAAACTCAAATGATTGAAGTTTTTCTATTTGGAATCGTGTTAGGTCTAATTCCTATTACTTTGGCTGGATTATTTGTAACGGCATATTTACAATACCGACGTGGTGATCAGTTGGATATTTGATTAAGTAACATCTCTTTTGTTTATTGACCTCCTATTTCTTTGTTTTAATCCTAATTCACTGGAGATCAAATTAAGACTTTTGATTAGACTGTTATCCCATCATTTAAGTGTAAAGATCAATCTAAGAAGAGAAGAATGGTATCACGCTCTGTAGGACTTGAACCTACGACATCGGGTTTTGGAGACCCGCGTTCTACCGAACTGAACTAAGAGCGCTTTCTTTTCATAAAGAATTTTATTTTATGTGATGGAAATACATCTTGCATGGATACATACTCAATATGAATAGTTCTCCATATTGAGTATGTCCAATTTGAATCGGTCGAAATTGATCTCTTGCTGATACGATAACTAATAGTTAGGGATAGGGATGACAGGATTTGAACCTGTGACATTTTGTACCCAAAACAAACGCGCTACCAAGCTGCGCTACATCCCTTTATTACATCGGTTTCCAGTGTCATTGTAAAGAATTTTTGTCTTGTTTTCCACATTTTTCCATTATATATCATGCCTTTTTTTTACTTTCTTATATCATATAAACTTAGATGGTATAAATAAGATATCGAATCGAATATTCGTATAGAATAATTCTATTTAATTAATTAAAACATAGAATAGATAGGATATATAAATAAAATAATAACAATATTAAAGAGTATAAAGACCAAAGAATATATATCTCTAAAATAGAATTTGAATATGAAAAATAGAATAATTCAAAATATTCTTTTAATAGAATTCATAATTTCAAAAAATCACTAACAAAATAATATAGTTTAGTTATTATTTTATTATAATCTAATAATTATTTGAATAAAAAAAATAATATAATAATATATAAATTCTATGATATAAAAAAAATATCCAATTAATCGTTGTACAATTCAATTTGAATTCGGACTTTCCCCGACAAATCCAAGTGGTTTTATTAAAAAAAAAGAAATTTGATCATACTACTATATGTAATTCTGTATTATTATTATGTTATTATGTATTACAAATTACAAGAAAAAAAACGAAGGAGGATTTGAAATGCGAGATCTAAAAACATATCTCTCTGTAGCACCAGTGGCAAGTACTCTATGGTTCGCGGCTCTAGCGGGTCTCTTGATAGAAATCAATCGTTTATTCCCAGATGCATTGACATTCCCCTTTTTTTAATTCTAGTTATTGGCACAGGTAAGGGGTGACGAAGATTAGAGATCCCATAAAATAGCTGTGATTAAATCCCTCTTCATTCATTTTTTTCTTAGACCAGGTTCCAAAAAAGAGGAAATTACAAAAGGTGTATTTGGCCTCAGTTAAATTCGGAATTTTTGCCATCAATGGAATTGAATTAATCCTTCAATTCCATTGCTATTAATAATAGAGTGAGACCAGAAATAGAATTGTAATACTGGGGAAGGGGCAAGAATATCATACAAGATATTAAAATGAAAAATGAAATACTGTACTGTGATTCGAAATATAGTTCGAAATCATTGTATTAGTGAATTATTACTGTACTATATTAATTAAATTAATTGGAACAAAATCTTTCATAATTTGATTTTGAATTATCAACTTATACTTTTTTCGTTCCTTTTTCTTCTTCCCTTCGAATCTGAAAATCGAAGAGTTAAGTGAATAAAAAAAACCAAAGGAGGTTCATGGCCAAGGGTAAAGATATCCGAATTACTGTTATTTTGGAATGTACCAGTTGTGATAAAAAGAGTGTTAATAAGGAATCAAGGGGTATTTCTAGATATATTACTCAAAAGAATCGACACAATACCCCTAGTCGATTGGAATTAAAAAAATTCTGTCCCTTTTGTCGCAAACATATGATTCACGCAGAGATAAAGAAATAGAGAAAATAGATTGCTTGTTTGTCACCCTTAAGGGGGTAAATTCTATAAATTATATTATTTATTATATAAATAAGATCTAAATAAGATCTATTATATTATATAAATAAGATCGAAATATCTAGATAATTATATAGATTATATAGATAAGATCTAAATTATATTATATTTAGATCTAGATTATCTATTATAATATTCTATAACATGAAATGAAATTATATACATATACCATTATATAGCATATATTTCTTTCTATAACAAATATATATATTACAAAAAAAAAAGAATATAAATAAAACAAATCCTTTTTTTAAGAAATGGGATTTTCGGTATAGGAATAAACAAACCATGGATAAATCTAAGGGACTCTTTCTTAAATCTAAGAAATCTAAGGGACTCTTTCTTAAATCTAAGAAATCTAAGAAATCGAAGAAATCTTTTCGTAGGCGTTTGTCCCCGATCCAACCGGGGGATCGAATTGATTATAAAAACATGAGTTTACTTTATCGATTTATTAGTCAACAAGGAAAAATATTATCTAGACGCGTGAATAAATTGACCTTAAAACAACAACGATTGATTACGACTGCTATAAAACAAGCTCGTATTTTATCTTTGTTACCTTTCGTTAATTCGTTACCTTTTGTTAATAATGGAAAAAAAAAAGTTAATAATGGAAAAAAAAAATTTAATAATGGAAAAAAAA
>Ga0247788_1000002_pt1 | contig 31582 bp, 49 predicted proteins | sample UWRJS156409C4_FD_179910 | JGI IMG/M metagenome (GOLD analysis project Ga0247788, IMG submission 179910) | Soil microbial communities from Arlington Agricultural Research Station in Wisconsin, United States - UWRJ-S156-409C-4 | ecosystem: Environmental > Terrestrial > Soil > Agricultural land...
GCCCGTGGCCATCATGACGCCGTAGCGCACCCCGCCCGGCGTGCCGGTAAAGTTGACGCTCAACATGACGCCAGTAGTCGCTGCGGCACTCGCAATGCTCAACATCCACAGCGCTAGGTACGTGCGACCGCCTTCTAGAGCAAAAGTGAGGTTCGCTGTAACATCCGCAAGCGTGACGACCGTGCTCGTGGCGGTGCCGTTCGAGCTTTGGGCTTTCAGCGCCCGCCCTGCTATTACATTGCCCGAAACGCGTCGCCACATCTCGCCGTTGAGAATGTCGCCGAGACTAAGATTCGACGGCCCCGACGTCTCTTGCAATGGGTGCACGTGATTGTACGCGCTCGCGAGCAGACCAGCGCCCGCGTCGGGGGCGCCGCCGACTTTCATCGGAAGACTCGTCGCGATTCTGACAGGGCTATACAGTGGCATTACGTGGTCTCCGTGACACGTACATCGCTAAATCCGGAAGACACCATCATAGCCGTCACGATGCCCGTGTAATAACGCGGCGGCAATTCCCATGTTGCATGGGGTTCTATGAGTATGGACCAGCTCGTCGCCGACACGGCAGTGCCGAGTTTTACGTAGATCCCCGTGTCGGCGTTATTTACGATCAAGAGTCCAATCCTCGCCGCGTTAGCTCCGGCTATAGTGGTGGACGAACCTGCGGTGAGAAAGATTTGTCCTGAAACCGCCGCCGCAGTCGCCGGCTGAGGCGTCGCATAGCCGCTGATAGCGACCGGCACATCCACGCCGCCGTTGCCGTCATCCGTGCAGATGACAACCGGCAAAGCCTGCGCTCGTGGGCGCTCGCCAAGCGCCGCGGGCAACTGCGCGCTACTCACCGGGACGATTTGATCGCTAGCGATGGCTACACCGAGCGACGTCGTTTTTGCTTTTTGCCCGATCGTCGCCGGCAACTGCGGCAACGTCGGCATGCTCGCCACGTCCACGTCGCCGATGTTGTTCGTGCCGGCAGGCAGCGGCGCGGTGAGACTCACGCCATGCGTTCCTTGATCGGTTGCGAGTACGACCGACAAAGAAGCTGCGGAGGTTTTCGCGCCGACGTTGACGGGCAGCTGCCCGATCGCGGGAAGCGTGTTGACGTCCACCTTGCCGATTGTGTTCGCGCCAGCGGGGAGCGCCGCGTCCACAGCCACGCTCCCGATGTGGTTCGTACCGACCGGGAGCGATCCGGTAACCGCGAACGTGCCGGAATTTACATCCACCGTTCCAATGTTCACCCCGGGGTTCGGCGCCAACTTGCCGATCACCGCAGTACCCGCCTGGATAACGACCTTCAAGCTTCCGCTGAGTACCGTCCCCATAAGGGCCGCAAGGCTCGCCGCCATCTCCGCGAGCTGCGTGCGTACCTGCGCGGGCATGCCCGCAACAGGCCGCTTCTCCGAACCGCCAGCGTCGCCCGCCTCTTGCTGGAACTCGTAGATGTGTTCGGCGTTGTCTTTATACTGGGTGGTTGCCATGGCTAGATAAACAGGATCGGCAGTGGATCCCCCTGCACTTGAACGTTTAGCGAAGCCGGAACTACTCGCGACGCAATCGCGAGCCAGGCGCGATTAGGCGCTGGCGCCCGCTGCCCGTAGTACCAGCTCTCGGACGAGGACATGCTCGTACCGATCTCCGGCGGCGTTGGCGTCGCGGGGCCGAGCGGGGAGGGTATGACTGTAAGTCTTAGATGCATGGCCTACCCGATATAGGGCGTGACGCGAATGCGCCCGCTGTTGTAGATGGATAGCAACCGGCCGGCGAACACGAACCCCGACGCAGGCGGTACGCGGATCACGCCCATGAGCGTGTCGAATTCTTCGAAAGCGTTACGTGGATCTAGCGGCGCAAAGAGATTTATATTGTTGATAACGTTAGACGAGGTGCCGTCTAGTTCTGCAATCGGGTACAGTTTGACGTGCACGGGCTTGTTCGACCAAAACACAGCCAAATGTGAAGGTAGCGCGACGACCTTTGAAATCGTACCCGTCCCCGGCCACGCGCTCACAACCCCCGTTGCCGAGGACCACGTCAGGCCGTCCGCTGATTTGTAGACGTCGGTGGTGGTCCACGCGAAAAACTGTGCATGATCAGGGCTCCAGATGATCCCCTGATCCGCGAACGTATTGGCTGTGGGACTCGTCGCCGTTGCCCATGCCGTGCCGGTCGCGTCACTGCGTTGAATCTTGCCCCCCGCCCCGACCGCAACGAAACGATTTAGACTCGGCGAGTACGCCACCCCCGTCATAGTAATTCCAGCGTGCGCGCTGGTTCGCGCCGTCCATGCCGTGCCGTTAGTTGTGCTTCCAATGAGCCCGCTAGCGCCCACTGCGACGTCAGCCGTACTGCCGGCGGCGCACGCATATAACGAACCTCCCGCAAGAGTACGGCTAGTCCACGATCCCGTCGCGGCAGAAGGCGAATCTTGAATCTCGTTCGTAGCGCCTCCCACATCGAAGCCGACTGCTATGAAGCGCGCGAATGCTGTAGACCAGCAACAGTCGGTGAACGTACCGGGGAACGTCGCGGCCGGCGTGACCGTCTCCCAAAAGTCCGAATTCTTACCCAGAAAACGCATCGGTACAGGAGTCGCGAAACGCCCCACCGCCACGACTCCCAACGGCGACGCCGCGATCGCGTTCATGTTGATCGCTGTGTCAGCGACGTAAAGATCGTGCCAGCTGGTGATCGCCGCGAGTTCCGATCCGCGACCCAGCGTCCTGATAGCAGCAAGTAACTGCGCGCTGTCGGCCTTAGCCAGCACTGCCCCGCTTGCGGTGATCACGTTCGCGATCTCCTGCGTGATCGCGTTCAAATGATCGGCCCGGAGCGCGGTCCCGTGCGCGCCGCCGGGCATGCCGTCGATGTACTCGCCGTCTACTGCTGAAGGATCGTCAGGTAGGAACATGGATCACCAGTCCGTCTCGCTAGGATCGTGGGATAGAAGGGTCTCGTACTCGCCGATGACGCCGAAGTGGCACTGCGTGTGAAGCGGGAACCGTTCTAGGATCCGGTTCTGAAGTGCCACATCGCGCACGCCTGCGACTGCCCAACTCATGCTAACGAATGCCGTCCCCGTAGCGGACGTAAGTCGAAGAAACGGCGTCGTGGATCCGAAGCCGATCGGGGCCTCATACTCCAATCGGTGCCACCTACCAGACTCGCACTGGAAAATTTTCCCTGTTACGACACCATCCCGCCCGAGAAACCCAAACCCGAACGACTCCGCATCGCTCGTTTTGAGCCATACACTCGCGTAGACAATATCGCCGTCTACTACGCCCACGAGCGGCGTTTCGATAAACCCCCACGCGATCGGCGGCATCGGAAACATGTCCGCGGTAAACGCTATCGTTACAGGACTGCCGTCCGCGGCTGCCGTGCTAACGTTCGTCCACGACTCGAACTCGTCCGGGCCTACGCCTAGCACGTTAGGCATGAGTTCGCACAGCGCCGCAAACTCCCACGGCCCCGCGCGCAGGCGGTCGCCGCACTGCGCGCCCCCCGTAGCGCTACGCGGGCCGACTCGGTTGAACATGCGAACGTCCGGGTTGCCCGCCATGAGTTGCGCGAACAGCTCCAGCAACTCCAGCGTCGGGCTATCCGGCCCGTTCAGGATCGCGCGGATGCGCGCGAGGCGTTGCGCGTCGGTCAATGGATTGACCGGCACGCCCACGATCCGCTCCCACGCGTCGAGATCGGTGTTGGCGTTGTCGGGGATCAGTTCTTCTAGGATCAGGTCGTAGTCCGCCCCGACGCGCGCAGGCTCCCGCGCGAGTGCACTTAGCAGTAGATGCAGATCGTCAGCGCCGGCACTTTGATCGGAAGTCGCCCATGCCGGCCCTTCCGGCAGTAGCCGGCCGAGCATCAACGCGTGTTCGATCGCGGTGAGGCTCATGTGAACGTCACCGTTCCCAAGATGGCCATCTCGTCTACGTCAGTGGCGATGTTGCCGATCGGCGAGGTGAGCGTGTGACTAGTCTCGCCCGCGGCGGCCGAGATGGCGGCGTGTATGCGGCTGATATCCAGCGTCGCGCCGGGTTCGGCCTCGCGTAGAAAAAAGTCGGCGAGTTCCAGCTCGACGGCGGCGTGCACGTCCGCGGTGTTCGGCACGACCGACATCGTAAAATGAACCAGTACAGGCGCTAGCGGCGTGATCGAGACGATCACGGTGATAGGCGCCTTACTTTGAACGTGCGCGCGGACTTGTTCCGCTTCGGCGGGATCGGGCAGAATCGCAACGCCCGGCCCGTCGTTATCCCGAGTGAACGCCACGGCCACGGCGCCAGGCCCGATCGCGTACTCCCACGCGCGGGTAACGCCGGGAACCTCGCGAGCCCACGCGACGTAGTCCCCGATACCGCCGCCGGCTGCCGTCTTTTGGATCACGCCAAGTAAGCGCGTGAGCCCCTGCGCCTGCGTCTCGACGTCGGCGCCGTCGATCAGTGTGGCTACAACCACGCCCTCGCTATCCACCCCGGCTATGGGCGTGGATAGCGTAAGCGGCTGGCCGGGTTCGTTGTTCCCGGCGGAGCCTTCGAAACCGGGCTTGCCGGCGATCCCGACGTCAACCGTTCCGCCGGTGCCGATCGAAACGGCGTTGCTCGTAATGTAGAGCTGGCCATCCGCGCGCGATAACTCGGTACCCACGGGGATCGGCGTCCCGGCGGTTCCCGTGAAACGATAGGTGCCGGTCCAGCACGTCGCCGGCAGTTGGTAGACTTGCCAGACGGCCGCCCACCTCCAGAAGTGCGCCTCGTCGGCGGTGTCGATAAAGGACTGCGCTTTGATGTACGAGCCATAGGCGTACTGCCCTTTGGACTGCGCCGCTTCCGCGCGCACGAGGGCGTACTCGATCGTCGCCGCCTGCGGGTCCACGCCGAGGACCGCGCGAAAGTCCCCCTTGATTCTGGCTAGGATCGCCTGGAACGTGGGAACTGTAAACGCCATGCCCTTCGGTCGCTATAGTAACCGTTCAACCTTGTAGTGTCACGTCCCATATCTCGACGAACGCCAGCGCTACGTCCCCCGGCCGCTGAATCCCAATTCGGCCAGCCAGCACCCACGCACCGCCGGGCCGCTCCTGGATCTCTAGCTCGTCGACCGTGACCGAATCGGCAAGGCCGTCCTCGATCATCCATTCGAGCGCTTCTTCGGCGTATTTTTTGGCTAGCTGCAACGTCTCTTGCGTGGCCGGCATGTTCTGCACGATCCACAGCTTGCTCCCGTACTTGCGCCCTTCGACGTCCGGGTACGAGTCGCCCCACCAGCCTTTCAACTCGCCGTTGTCAGGGACCGGATCGTCCGGATCGGCCCGGCTCCACGTCAGGAGCGAGAGCAGCACGCGCGTCTGTAGCGACTCGTCCGTCTCCAGCGACTTTGTAACTGGATTGACTGCTACGTTGTATTCGAAATCGGTCATGTGGCTTTCACCTTAGAGGCGGCAAAAGTGGGTCCAGTCGAAGGTCCGCCCGGCGGAGTTGGATCGCCCGGCGCAGGCGGCACGTGTGCGGCATTCCAAGCCGCCAAAGCAGCCACAAAAGCCTCAGTTCCCGTAGCTCCGATTCCCGCCGCGAGCATCGTTGACATCGCAGACGTAAGTTTGTCGGCAAGTACTACAAATTCCGCAGCGCCGATTCCGCCACCCAGGTGCACCGTTCCATCCTTGCCGACGAACACCGCGTAAGTCCCGAGGTAATGCAGCCCGCCTTCGCCCTCGGCGAGTACATCCTTCGGCATCGCGCTCCGCTTGTGAGCGCCCACCATAACCGCCGCAGACGTCTCGCCGCACGGGGCTAGGAGCAAGTGCTCCGCGCCCACTGGGACTCGGAAGTGCAGCCCCTGCGGCTGGAAATTCTCGACGGGCGGGGTTATTCGGTCACCGAGCCATTGCGCTTGATATCGCTCCCCCGATCGCGTCACGACCGCGCGGACGCACAGGTTGATGATCTTGGTGCTGAGGGCGCGTACGCTTAGCATTGTTCACCGCTGCTGCACGGGTTTCCTCGTGCGCTTGACCTTCGGTCGACCGGCCTTCGTGACCGGGTTCAACGCTTCGTCGGGCCACTCAAGTAGGGAAAAAGCTTGTGGTCGAGTGAGTTCGATCTGGGTCGTGAGTTCGTGATTGTTCACGTCGATCGTGGCTGACACGAGCAGCAATTCCTCGTCGATGCCCAGCGCTTCGTCCTTCACGCGGTGATGCACGCCGGGGGTCCACGGCATGCCGAGTTCGTCCAGCACCCCAGGCATGGTGTACTGCACTCGAATCGCCCGCCCCGCGCGGACGTTTCGCTCCCACTTGCCGCGCTTCTCAAGCTGCGTGCGGTCTGACGCGGAGTCGGCTACGACCACCAGCGGCCGATAGCGCTTGACCTCGGGATCCGTAATCCCGTCGACCTTACGAGTCACCGTCACCGCGTCGCCATTCTCCGCCGTAGCGGCCGTCTGCGAACGTAGGCGGTACTCCGAAAACCGATCCTGAATGTCCTCGGAATATTCGCGCTCGATCGCTTCGCCGACGGGGAGATTGTACGCGTTCCCGGAAAACGATACCAGCTGCAACATGCCCACGTCCCCGGAAGCGAGGGTGTGACACAGGTAGCCGCGGTTTTTCACCAGCCGATCGAGCGCATCGTGGACCGACTCACCCTCCATGATCGCAAACTTCGGAAGCTTCTCGTTGTCCGGCGTCTGCTGCCTGACAGCCAAGCCGAACGGGGCAACCAGATCGACAGCGATATCCTCGGCGATCTTATTCTCCCACGCGCCGCCCTTATGCACCGCCGAACAGTCCACGAGATCCCCAGTCTTCGATCGCCCCGCCGCGGTGAGCGTCCACGCTTGCGCGTTGATCTTGAACGTAACGACGTCCACGAACCCCGTGATCAAAAGTTCTGTACCGAAACGCACCTGGCACGCGGCCCCCGTGCGGATCGGCCACGGCTCCACGTGATCGCTCCAGCGATCGATATACGTCAGTTTGAAAGTGTGCGCGAAACGGTCGAGGGACCGCTCAATGTTGACGTCGATCCAGCCCCGGTACAGCTTGCCGTCGACCGTAAGCGTGATCTCGTCGCTCGCGCTCACGACGTCAAAACCTCCAGCGTCGTCCGGCCGGGAACCATCATGGGGTGCACGACCTGCGGATTCCGTTCGAGCATTTCCTCGAACCGAGTCGCGTCGCCGTACAGGTGGTAAGCGATCGTAACCATCGGCACCGTGTCAGCGGTCGTATACGTCGTAACGTCGGCAAGGTTGGCGGCGATCTCCCCCAGATACTGCGAAATCGCAGCACTAAGATCCCGTATTGCGTCGAAAACCTCTACGGCTGGCTCGACACCCGTGATCGCGTTGTCGGAAAGGTTGGCGAGCGCATCCTGAATAGTCTTCAACATCGAACGTGCTTCGTCGGCACTTGCATAGGTTGAGTTCGCTGCGGCCATGGTCGCGCTGGAGAGCGCGCTCGCGCGCACCGCGATCAGCATCTGTGCTCGGTTGTTCCGTTCTGCATCGCGCGATGGCGTATCGATAGCGGCCGGTTCCTCGCTCGACGCACCGAGTGCCGAACTAAGAACCACCACCTCCTGTAGGCTACCGATCCCGCGCCGGTTACGGCCTTTCACGGTGTTTATGGACTGCACGACGCTCGCGATCGTGGCGTCGACCACGTTATACAGAAGCCCCGGCAAGTTGAGCAGCATAGACGCCTCGTTCGCGATCCGCTCGATCTGCGCGGCGTAGTGCGCGGGGACGGCGAGGGCGTGGCCGATAACGGCGTTCATGTCCGTCAAATCGTCGATGATGATATCGAGCACCTCTAAATTAGAAGCATTTACGAAGTCCGGCACGTCGATCGAATAGTCCCTTAGCAGCGCCTCCCCCGCAACGGTACGCAGCTTGCGCGCCTCCAGCTCGCTTGTGGCTTTCGCGTCAGGACGCGGCGTCTGTTCGATCTCGTCGCGCGCCTCGATCGCGTTGAACTTGATCTCAATGAGCCCGCCCTGCTCGGTCGACTCCACGAGGCTCGTTACGCCGTCCGTGACGACGTATACGCGGCCGTAGATCGGGTGCACCAGGAGCTTACGGCCCGGTGCTTCTAGCACCTTGATCAGGCGGTCGCGCTGGTCGCGAAGTGATGGCGGCTGGCTCCCGGAAGGATTCGGCGGACGTTCAAGGATAAACGCATCGATCGAAAACTCGCGCGGTGCGCGCCCCATGTCGCGGTGCGCTACGCCGCGAGACTCGAACGGTAAGCGGTAGATCGCAGTCTTGCGACCCATCGTGGTCGTGTGCCCGCGCACGTGAAAAAACACGCCGTCGAGCGTGCAGGGGAAGCTTTCAAGTTGGTAGTTCATTGGCTGGTAACCCCGGCGTTCAAGGCGGGGCCGGAACCGTTATTGACGCCCGTGATCTTGCCCTTCAGCCCTTCGCCCAGCTCGACCATTACGAACAGCTGGCCGGGTACGTGGGGGGCGCCCGCCTGCGGCGGCAACTGTAGAACGCCCTCTTGCCCTTCGCCCGCACGCTCCTTTTCGCGCAGATAGCGCTCGCGTTCCAAGGGTGTCATTGCATCAAGCTTCTTCTTCTCTCGCCCCGCTGCTATGTTAGCGGCCGATTGCTGCTTACGTTGCGCCGTGGCTTGCGCTTGTAAATTCTTCACGGCTTCGTCTCCCGCCGCTTCCGCGAAGGAATCGAACACGGCGTCACTCATCTCGGAGTATCCAGGCTTGCCTGCATGATCCTTTCTCCATTTGGCTACGACTTGTTTGCGGACGGCGTCCTGCTGCTCTAGCTCGTCCATTTCGTCGAACTTTTTGGGCTTGAAAATGTGGGTGCCCAAAGTCTCGTCGACGGCTCGCATGGCCTCGACCACCGTCATGATTGCCGCACTCGCGATCGTAATCGCTGCGGGCAGCCCTTCAGCGAGGGCGGTAGTCAACTCGCCCATGCTCCGCGACGCCTCTTGCCCCCCACCGCCGCGCATGAACGCCAGCAACTTGTCGACAGCTGCGTTCAGTGTCGGCAAGCGCAACTGGCCCATGTTTATCTGCATCAACTCCCATTCGGAATTCACTTGTTCGAGACGGTTTTTGAGCGTGCCGCCCATAAGGTCGGCCTGTTCGTCTATTACGTCGGTGAGTAGCGCAAGATCCTTGCGAGCCTTCTCAATTTTCGACAGTCCGAATTCCCCTTCAAGGGAGTCCTGCATAAGAATGGCAGACGTGGTCATGCCGTACTGGCCGAACATCGTCTTATTGATCGCCATCTGCTCGACGGGCGAAATGTTGTACTTCTCGAAACGAAGTTTCATCTCCTTCAGGAACTGAGGAATGTCATCGAAGCCTTTCTGGAGATCGGCTTGCGTAAGATGGATTTTGTCGAGCTGTTTCTGCGACTGCTTTGCACGTCGAGGTGGTGCGGCGATCGCAGTCAACAGGTTGCGCGTCCCGGTGCCGCCCTTGCTGCCGACGACGCCAGCGTCACCGAGCGACACGATCAGCGCCAGCACCTCCTCCAAAGGCATCTTGGCCTGCTTGGCGAGCGGGCCGACGTACTTCAAGGTGTCGTATATTTGACTGACAGATAGCACCGACATCTGGTCGGCCTTCGTGATCTTATTGCCGATGTCTTTGAGTGCGCCGGGTTCGTTCAAGCGATCGAATTGGCCAGCGACACCGAGCAAAATCTCGGTGGATTTTTCGGGCTCGATATCGTTGGCCTGCGCGAACTTCAACACCGTCGGCAGTGCAGTCCCTAGCGCTTTACCTTGACCGGCCGCAGCAAGGCCCACGGCGGCCTCGGACGCAGCGACGGGGCCGAACTGTGTTTGCCCGGTCAACGACTTCACGACGTCGCTAGCGGCTTTCGCTTCGGCAGCACTCATCTGCCCCTTCGCGCGAACGCGCATCATATTGTGTTCAAAATCCAGCAAGGGCTTCAGACTTGAGGCGATGGCGCCGCCGACCATCTTGAAGCCCCTGTAAAGGCCCTGCACAACTATAGTTCCAGCGGCCAGCCCCTTCAGCATGTTACCGAATGCCGGTATCTGTTTGATGTTCCTTGTCCAGATACTGTTGAGCCCGAGAAGCGACTTAGCCGTTGCATCTAGATTGCGGCGGATCTCAGCACCGCCGACACGGTTGAGCGCCTGCGTGAGCTGGGCAAGCTTGCCCATGCCTTGCAAGTCGATTCGTACCTGCAATTCAGCTATGGTCGGCTTGGCCATGTCCCCGTCACTATAGCACCGATCCGCGCAATTTGACCCGCGCGACCTCGCCCCAAAACTTCAAATCCCACACGCTCAACCCTTCGAACTCCGACGGGGGCCAGCCGAACGCCGAAACGATCATCTGGACGAGAGCGAGCGGGTCTACTCTTTTCCCTCATCGTCGCTCAACTCCGCGACCACCTTTGCGGCGAGGTGCTTGTAGTCCGAATAGGCTAGCTTTTCGACCTCAGCGGGGACGAGCCCGGTCACGCGTGCCACGATCGCCGCGATCATCTCGGCACCGACGCCGCTGGTAGATGCCTTAGCGCCCGCCAGAAAGTCGGCGCACTCCAGCGGCTGGCGCATGGTCACCTGTTCGATCTTGCCCTTGTTGATCGGAGACAGGATCGGATGCTTCAGCTTCAGGATAAAGGGGTCGCTCATTCTGGCCTCCGCGGTTCTTCATGCAGGAACCAGAACAACAGCAGGCCGATGCCTACCACAATCCAAAACCATGTCAGCACGGGTACCTCCCCCGTTTTTATACGACCTACCGCTGAACTGCGGCCCGGCCCATAAACTCTACGTCGCAGTCACCTTCACCGCCGGTGAGTTCGGGCGGCTTGCTGCACCAGGCGCCCGCGACGGTGTACGTGACACCGGTGTCGGTCTCGAAATCGATCGTGACATTTGTGGCATTCGCGATCGCGATCAGATCGCTAGATGCAGTGTGCGCGATGGTTGCGGAGACCTTCGCGGGCACTGGTTTTTCCGTGTAGCCCTGCACGTCATGATCAGCGACAACGGCCGTACGCTCTTTGCCGCCGATCTCGATCTTAGCCTTCTCTTTCGCAGCAAGGCTCAAGCCGTCCATTCGGATAACACACGTTCCTGAAAACTTGAGCGCCATCGATTATCTCCGGAACTGGAGGCTGTAAGCCCCGACGAGGAAGTTGTTCATGAGGTCGGGCGGCAGGATGACGTTCACGCGATTCGGATCGCTGAGGTCGCGCTCTACGAGTAGTTCCGCCTTGAACTGATCGAGCGCCGACATCTCGACGAGTCCCGAAAGCGCCCAGTCGATGTACAGAGAAATTACCTCGCCGCGGATGATCTTCGGCGTGGCGATCGGCTGGCCGGTGACTTCGCTCCCGTCGTCGGCGAGAAGGAAGTTCGAAAACTTCTGCGCCATCCGAGCACGCAACGTGTAGCGTAGGGTATCGAGCGTCCGAAGCGTGCTCAAATCCTGAAACGCCGTGTCAGGCAGCCCCATCGCGTTCGTTTGGTAGGTCGTGACAAGGCGCTCGATCAGCAATCGGCCGTCGGTGGCTGCGATCACCGTCGAGATACCGTCCGAGATCAGCGTGTTACGTTCTGCCCGCGTAAAGCGCGCCCCGCGCGGAGCGGCCATGCAACCGGGGAGGGTGTGCCCCGTATACGCGCGGGCCGGGTGAATCTGCGCCTGGAGCGCGCCGTCGGCAGCTATCTCCGCGGCGAGTTCCCAGGGGGTCGGCAGCGTCGCCGCCTTCTCCCCGCCGACCACGACAAGCCGGTTGCTGTTGTACCCATTCCCGATCGAACTTAGTCCGGGCTGGTTGCCGTAGACGACCGCGAACGCAACGCCCTCGATCTGCCGAAAAGCGTCCGAGCGCGATTCCATCTCGTCGACGATGGCGGCGATCTCGGTAGGGTCCGCCGTGCCCAGCGCAACCGTGTGATACTGATCGTCGCTCATGAGAGCGATTGCGTCCGCGTACTCGGGCGCCGACACCCCGGACGCCATCGGCGTCACAGTGAACGTTAGACCGCCTGGTACGCGCTCGCCAGGAAGCGCACAGACGGCCAGGTGAATTCCGTTGCCGTCAGGGCCGGCATTCATGGCGGTGAGGTCTAGTCCTGTGCCGGCGACGTTCGCGGCAACGGTGACCGGAAGGTCGCCCTCCAGCGCACACGCTGCGGCAGCTGCGGCGCCCCATTCCATGGCCGTCATACCGTCGAGCACCGCGACGTTGATCCTGCGGCCTCCGATATAAAGTGGCGTTGCCCCCGCTTCGTCAGCCGTGCCGGAGGCTACAATCGAGCCAGTGGATTTCACGCCCAGCGCGGCGTCCTCAAGCGCGATGCAGTGCAGGGGGCTTAGCGAATCCTTGCGCCTGTACGCGGCAACCATCTGCGCGAGCTGTGAGTTAGGCCCGAACAGCGCGACCGCTTCGTCCGGCGAGCGAGGCGTATAGATCACGTCGCCGACAGCTGAACCAGTAGCAAGCTTGGCGCCGATCAGAAGGGCTTCGTGCGGCACGGCTTGCAAGCCCTGCGTCGCGCGAGATGCATCGTACTCGACGTACGATCCGGGAGTGTAGAGTGTAATCGGAATGGTGTTGAACGAGATCGTCATCTACTATTCCCTGCGGCAACTGTAGTGTACGTTCGCAGCTATAGCAACACGTCACGTCAAGTCAATTTCGTCCTCCGCATCGGGAACTTCGCCCAACGGCGCGTCATTATCCCGCGGGGTGATATCGTAGGTCGCGTGGATGGCGTCCAGATCATCGACGGGAGACGTCAGCGGAGCGTAAGGGCTGAGTTCGACGTCCTGGCACCAGCTCACCGACCACAGCGAGATGCCTTCGGCGTCGATATCTTTGTCGTAACAATTCGCGGCTTTTACGTCGTTCGGGGGGCCGAGATCGGGTAGCCCCCAATCCGAGAGCGGATGCCGGCAAAGGATGTTGAGCAGGGCATGGGTGACGTCCATGCTCGACACGTCCTTTGTGAGGCCAGCCTTGTCGATGGTTAGGACCATGCAGCACACGAGGATATCGGCTAGCGGAATCCCGCCATAGTTAGTCTCGCACTCCACACGTACCAGCGAGACGATCACCGCGGGCGTGCGGCTCGCGTAGCGCTTCACCTCGTGGAGATCGTAGTCGCCGCCGTGCTCGAACACCGTCACGCCAGCCAGGCGCGGGTCTGCGCGAAGCGTGTTAGCGATCCCAGCGCGAAACTCGGTGAGGGTGCTCATAGGGAGCGCGTCATCCAATCGGAGATCAGGGCGTCAAGTTCCTGCGCGTTGCGCGTCGAAATCCCCAGAAATTGCCGACGCTTGTTGACCGCGGCAGAGTACGGAACGCCCGCTGTGACGGATGCACCGTCCTTCGTCACGGTCGACTTGATCGAGTCGTGCAAGGCTCCCGTGTCCACGAGCAAACTGTGCCCGCCGCTGCGCGTCGCAGCGTAGGCGGGGGACCACGGTTTCCACTTACGCCCGCTCGGGGCTGTCTTCTCGACCATGATCCGGCGCCGGGTCTGTTCGGTGAGAAGCTTCCCGAGTTGGCGTTTCAGCGTGCCGTTAGCCCGTAATCGCTGCTCGATCTGAGTGACGCGGCGAAGCAGTTTCCGCATCTGCTCGTCGCTAAATTTCAGCGCCGCCATGACTACAACTTCCGCAGGGTGTCGCGGGTGTACAGGCGCGAGCCGCAGACCCGTTCAACCCTTTGCTGCGGCTGGATCACGGTCTGCGCGGACTGCGTCGAATTAGGACTCTGCATAAGTTCCTGATCGAATGTCAGGCGACGAGCCCCCGTCTTGACGTCCAGCATGAACTCCTTCGCGGATTCGTAGCGCTCCTTTTTCTGCGTCGTCATGGTCGGCGCGCCTTCGCACAATTCGTAAATGGCGACGTCGATGCAGACCTTGACTAAGCGCCGCGGGATAGGGGGGATCAACGGCAACCCGACCCGCCCCGCGAGGTACGAATCGATCCAGTCGGACGCGTCTTCTAGAGCGAGTGCCAGCGCTTCGTCGTCCAGGATACCGTTGCCGTCCCGATCACAGCTGACAATGACATAGTCCTCGCCGTACCGATCAAGTGCGTCCTGGATCGTGGCGTACGCGGCCACGGCATCACCGATCCTGGATCCGCAGACCCTTGTCGGCGCGCAGCTCCGCCCACTGTGTTTCGTTGAACTCGCTGACAGGGATCAGCTGCTGTACCGAGGTCCAAAGATGTCCACAACGGTAATGCTTTGCGATGGCACGTACCGACCGGCATGGCCCAGTGGCCGGCGCACCGGCGGCACCCTGTCCGCGCTCGCTGGTAGAGGTAGAACCAGCTTCAGGCGCCACGGGGGCGCCGGCCTTTTGTGCGGGAGCGGTCGCCACGGGCAAGCCTTCGCTGTAGCCGAACAGTTCCTCTAACAACACTTCCTTGTCGGTCGTGTCGGTGAGCTGCGGAAAGCCAGCGTCTTGCGCCATCTGTTTCAACGCCTTCGGGCTGCGGTTTAGCAGCTTCAAGCGGAACTCGTCGTACTTGGCGTTCACGGGATCCCTCCTAAAGAGGCTCACGGTAGCCAACTCACGTAGAGCGGGATCAGCATTTTGTAGGCCGGGTTCTGCTTCGCGGTGTCGGTCGCGCCGGGGTTCATGACGTCGCTCGTATAGGAGCCCGAGAGCATCGGACTATCGAGGATCGTCAAAATCTTGTCGCGGTTAGACGAGCCGAAGATGATATGCGTGGGGTCGTAGCCCATTTTCTTTCGACGCCCGGCCTCGTTCTTGAAGTCCCCGCGGAAGTCCGCCATCGCAGTGCGGATGTCGAGCAACTTTTGAACCGTAACGTCCCCTTCGGAGCGAACGATCTGTTGCCACAGCCCATACGCGGTTCCGAGCGACGCCTGCGCACCGAACAAAAACTCTTTGTTGAAAAAGACGCTCGGGTCCGAGAGATTTTGGTAGCTGACGAACTGCGGCGATTCCCGCTCCAGCACGATGATCGGCTTCAGCGACCGCGAGAGGTCTGCGACGTACCAAGGGTGCGCCGCCTGCGCACCGCCCGCGTCGAAGTAGTTCGACACGAGAGTTTCGTCCCCGTCCTCGCCGATCGGATGCTCGGTATCGAAGAAGTTCTGGCCGTCGTAGCAGGGCGCGGCGTTGCCGATGTCCAGCGCTTCAGCCGCGAGCCGCGGCTTGAGCAGCCGGGCGCCTTCGCCGCCGGAGAACGCTTGCATCATGTACGGGCTGATAATGCCGTCACGAATGTCTCGCCGCAGTACGCGGTGCGAGAGTTCGTAATCGTCGTACGTCGCTTCATAAGTTTTGGTCTCTAGCTGTTTGAAGATTCTCGGCCCGACCCACTTACGGAATTCGTGGAAGTCCCCGAGCCAGTCGAACCGCATTGTGCGCGTGCCCAATGGCATCGTCGTAGTGAACGCGTCGACTGCCGTTGTCTCGCCGGCACCGAAACCTTCGGAGAACTTGCTCGACAGCTGTTTCCAAAGAATCTCGAGAATTTCTGCGTTGATCATGGCGCCTTATAGTCGCTGGAGGTTGCTGTAGTGTCTCTCGGATGCCCCGGACGTCCGGTGCCGACGCCAGCTCCGGGAGGATTTCCGGTAGTAGCCCCCGGCAACAGCGGGTGATCATCGGGCTTGTCGGACTCTCGGCGTCCCGCAACCGGAGGCGCAGCGGGAGCGGCAAAAGACACGATGTCCACTGACACCAAGGTGCCGTCGAGCGACTTGATGACGCCGGCGATCGGGCGCCCCGTCGCGACCGCAGCCACCGTGTGATTGTCTACCCAGTAGCAAAGGTGCCTGGCATCACCTTGCACAATCTGATCGGCTCCGGGCGGGGAGTTGTGGAACATGTAGATGCCTTCCTCGACATCTAGCCTCTTGTCCCCGTCGGTATTGTCGACGGTGTCCCGCGCTACGCCCGCCGTAACCAAGGTCGCGATAGCCGATGCGTTGACCGCTTCACCGTTCGCGTCCAGGCAAACTGCGGCGCCCTTGTAGATGATCTCGCCCAGCTTGACTGGGTAATTCCAGACTTCGCCGATCCGCTTTTTTGCGTCGCGCGGTCCCGTGAGTGGAGCAGCCATTATTGAACCCTATCCAGCTGGGAGATATCGATCTTTGCGCGTTCGGCCCATGCTTGAGCCTCCGCGGAATACTGTTTGGCGGGCCTGCCCTTGATCGCGGGGATGTGCGCGGCGGCAGTAGCCACTACGACCGGCGCGTTGTCGTAGAGCGCCGACACGGCTCTTAGTGCCGCCGGCGTGCTGCACGCAGCTACGAAGTGTTCGCGAGCGGAAGGTAGCAACTTGCCCTGCGCTACGAACGCCTCGAACCGCGCCAGAACTGCGGCCTCGAACAGCGCCTGGACCTCCGCAGTCGCGGCATCGACGGGCGCCTGGAGCACAATAGGCGGCTCCGGTTGCGGCTGAGGCTCCGGTTGCGGATCGGGCACCGGATCTGGTTGCGGCTGCCGCGGTTCATGCTTAGGTTTCGGCTTTGGCGGCGGGGGCGGCTCCGAAGCCGAAGCCTCGAACTTCGCTAGGCGCTCCGCGAACGGTGCGAGTGCTTCCGCTAGAATTCGGGTGAGAGCTTGTTCGTCCATATCGGTATCTGGCGCAACTGTAGTTGCACTCGGCAACTGTTGCAACCGATCTGCGTAAATTTCCGGGAGCGATCGGAATCCGAAACGCGCGTCGGCTTGAGGTCGCATCCCCTTCGCGGGAACGATCTCGTCCACAAAACCGTGTTCTTTCGCCTGCTTAGCGCTAAACCAGGTTTCCGCATCCATCCATTCGCGGATCTGGCGTTGCGGCTTTCCGGTGCGCGCGGAGTAGACGTAGACCATCGCGTCGTCGAGATTCTCTAGCGCCTGCACGTTTGACCTTAGATCGACGGCGGTGCCCTTCGCGCTCGCGCGGGAGTTGTGGATCATGAGCTGCGCGTCTTCGGCGATCGCGAGATGGTCCGCGCCCATCGCGATCACACTCATTGCCGAAGCAGCGACGCCGTCGATTTCCATCTCGACACGCTTGCCGCTTGCCTGAAGCAGATTCCGGATCGCGTGCCCTTCAAAGGCATCGCCTCCAAAGGAGTTCGCGCGGATCTTCAGCCGCGTTGCTTGCGGGTTGTCGCGCAGCGCTTTGCTCACGCGCTTGTAACTCACGCCATCGGGCGCCCAGCTATCGCCGACGTTCCCGAGAAAGTTCATTTCCAGAACTTCGCCCTTCGCCACCGCTGAGAATCGCATGCGGCTACAGTGACGTAGTGTAACTATAGCGTCAAGGGCTAGGCTTGCCCCGTTTAGCCCCGTCCAGCTTGGCGCCGGCGTGGTCGCCGCCAGGTTGAGCGCCTGGCATGAGCGGGGCCTCCAGCATCTTTTCGCCCTTGCGTGCCGCAGGGATCTGAAGCCGGTCGCGGAGCCACTGTTCCGGAACCGCCATCCCCGCCTCGCGCACCCACGGCAGGATCGCCGCGGTGAAGCTTTCGATGTCCGCCGGCGGGGTGATATCGATCTCCAAGTGAAGCTCGGGCGTGTTCACGCCGAAGTTCACCTGCCGCCACTGGTTGATGATCAGATCGCAGGTGGCGGACACCGCAAGCGCATCCGCCTCGCGTAGATCCTGCCGGACCTCGCGCCGGGCCTGCGCGATCGATGCGCCTTGTCCGGCACTCGACCCTTCGGCGCTCGGTGCGGTGCCGAGAATGGCCTTCGTGCGCTGCGCGTCAAAGTAGCGCGCGAGCCCGAGGAAAACGTTATCACCGCTAGGCGGCCTACGAGCGTCGAGAATCTCAATCTGCATTGAGTCGGGGAGCATGCAAGCGGCATCGTGCCCAAGATTGACCAAAGCCTCGCGAAGCGTCTGTTGCTCGTCATCGGTTACCGTAGCCGGATTGAATTTGCCTATTCTAAGGGGCATCCCGAACGTTTCGGCGAATGCCATAAAATCGTTGATGTCAGACGTCTTGAAAAGGTGATTGACCGCGACCAGGCGGATTAGCCCGGCGCGCAGCTTCAGCCCCGCACGGATCTGCGGGTAGTGCACGACGAACCCCGGCGGAAGCGACACGCCTTGAATCTCGCCATCCTTGCGCATGCGTAACTCGCGCAGCGTGTCTTTGTCGTACATGAACGCGCGCTGGTCGCAGAACTGGAACTCTTTGAACGACCATGGCGTCGTAGTCGTATCCCAGATCGGATAGATAACCACGTACCCCATGAGCACGGCGTCCATGAGGTCGCGCAGGAGCCAGCGCCAGATCGGCTGGTTGACCACCGCCTTCTGGCACAGTTCGGCCAGCTCCCGACCGCGTTCGGTATCCTCCACGGGCTTGACGCGCAGCGGTGCGCCCCATATCGAAAGCCCGCGTGTCTGAAGGTCGGAGAACAGATCAAGGTCGCGTTCGGGCGCTTCGATCCCGAGCGTGAGCAAGTCCTGGTTGTCGCCCGCGTCGTTCTGTCGAAGGATGTGCCCGAGGGTTGCCGGCGTGAGGCCGGGCGCGACCGAGTCCCGGTATCGCTTCTTCGTGCGGTCGAATATCTCCGCGGGTGCTCCCACGCGGTGGATGCGGTTCGGGGTGAGCGGCTTGCCGTGTTGATCGAGGATCACGCCCATGGTTGCCTACCAGTTCCGCCGGCCGAAGCCCCTTGTACCACCGATCGGCACTATAACAGCTCCCCGCCGTGCGCGCTCGCGCGGGGGGTACATGGCAAATTTATCGACGTTCGGCGGCACCCACAGTTCCTCGACCTTCGGCGCGAGGTAGAAGGGCGCGGGGTGCTGCTGCATCCACTGGTACGCGAACGCGAAGGCCACAACAGCGTCGTCTTTGCGTTTTGGCGTCGGGAAGTCGTGTAACTGGTTCCAGAACCGATCGTTGACGGCTTTCTCGAGATAGTAGATCTCGCCCCGCCACACCGCACGCGCCGCTTCCCGCGCGACAAATTCCTTGTTCGCGGTCGGGATAATGTCGCACGGAGCATGCGCCCTCACGCGCGATCGAACGCGCTCGGACTGGTCGACACCGGCCTGCGCGGGCTCGCTGAAAACGCAGACCGTGCACGCGGGACCATCCTGGATCGCCGTCCGCTCGACTAACGCCTGAATGGCGCCCGGCGTGTCCCGGTGGAACGTAGTGTCCAGGATGATGATCCGGCCGTTCCTGGTGCGTCCCAGGAGCACGGACACGGACCAGTCCGGATCGTCGAGGCGCGGGTCGCGCGCTTTGAACTCGCCGGAGCGTTGAATACCGGGAACGAGATCCCCCGTGACCGGCGTCGATGCGAAGTCCCACACACGGCACTTCTGAACGATGTCGGCCGCCTTGCCGTCCTGCTGCATGAGCGCCCGCTGGAGTTCGGTCGCGCCCCAAATGCGAAACACCGTCTTTTGAAAGTAGTCGCCGGCGCTTTCTTTTGCGTTCCAATTTCCCCCGAGGTACCGCGCTTGCTCGATCGCGGGAAGGCTTTTTAGATTCGCGAGATATGACGGATCGGCGTCGAGAAGCTTACGATTGTCATGCACGAGCGCCGGAATGAACGTCATCGACATTACGCTGTCGGGATCGTTGTCCACGTACTTGATCAGATCGTCGGAGCTGTCCGCCCACACGATCTCGTCCTTCACGCGGACCCAGTACCGGATCTTGCCGCAGCGCTCGCGGCGCGGGAAACCGTCCTCGCCGATCCACCAGTCGAGCAAGCTTCGCAGGTAGCAGTCCGGATCGGGATTCGTCGACAAAAGGAACTGTTTCGGCACGCCGCTCATGGTTCTTAGGCGGCTGTTCATGAAGAAGAACTGGCCGCCTACGAAATCGCTCGCCTCGTCGAAATTGATAAACGCGTACTGCTTGGACTTGTGCTCTTTGGCGGAGTCCTCGTGCTGGAGATGGCGGAACTCCACGCGCGTTAGGTGCGGCGGGAACCGCCATTCGAGCGGGCGCTGAGTCATGCGCCCGCCTAAGAGCGGGTACATGTCCTGCGTCTCGTCGATGATCGAGCCCGACCCTTCCAACATGGTGAAGGTGCGGCGGAAGATCGCCGCGTTGTACCCCTTCACGTTCACGTACTTCGCCGCGCGGTAGGCAGCGAGCCAGGACTTCCCCCCGCCGGCGCCGCCCCCGTACACGAGGATACGGGCCTTGCTCTTAGCCGCCATGGCCTGCGGCCCGACTTGCGGTCGAATGTCCTCGTCACTCGTCATAGATCATCCGTCGCGGGCGGTTAGACGGCATGTCGCTAAGTCCCGAGTGCCCGTCCGTCTCGCCGAAGTGCCGGAGCAAGATCGTCAGGATCGCGGCGCGGTCCACAAACAGGTACTCCCATCCGTTTTTACCGACCTTGGCGCCTTTGATGGCGGCCCGAAGCGCTGCGGGGAGCTTGTGGGGCGGCAAGGGCTCCCCCGTGTCGTCGACTAGGCTCCCCACGTCCCAGCCCGCCGCGAGTTGCCACAGGGCTTGAATGACCTGATCGCGGATGTCCCGGTGCCGCTCGCGCCGATCGGCCTGGATCGCGACCAAGTAGCGCTGCACCGCCTGCTTGCGGAGCAAGCGGTCGCCGGCGTTCGCGCCCTCGAAACCGGCCTGGCGCGCGGCACGTTGGATGTTGAATTCCTCGTCCTGGACCAGGATGTCGATAAACGTGCGTTCGGCCGGTTCGAGCTGTTTTGCGATCAGCGCGATCGCGTCCGACTGTTCCTCCGGCGGCTTCTGTAGGGACGTCACGCCGCTACAGTAGCACGCCTTTTTAGCGCCGGTACAGCGGGTCCGGATCGGGCTCCGCCACGAGCGCCCCGCTTTTGCCGGGCAGCATAGCCGCCTGGTACCGCTCGACGAACAGGCACAGGCGCGGGTGCCGCGCAGGGTCGGGCTCGGGGGTGAGCGGCCAGTGTTTGGTCATGATCCGCTTGAACCGCCGCCGGGCGACGCGATTACTCGACGTGCTAGGCCCGAGTAGGCGCTCCAGCTGATCGTTGACAAAGTGAGGCGCCGATGCCGGTCCGTCGTGGCTCATGCGACCTCGGGATCGGGATGACGCTCGCGATCGATCGCGATCATGGTCTGGGCGATCTCCTTCAAGCGCTGGTGGATGTAGCGGTCCAGGCGGCGATCGAACGCCTGCGACAGCTCGCCAGGGTTGCGTTTCAGGGTTCGCTGCGCTTCTTCGGCGATGGCGAGGTGAACGTAGTCGTTCAGGCTCATTTCAAATTCCTTATGCGCTGCGCAATCACGACGTCACGCTTGAGAAATTGCTGGAGGTGCGGGATGCCATCGGACGGCACGGGACACGTCTCGACGGTGAGCGCCGCCGTCTCGAACGCTTGCCGGCGCACGGTCATGAACTCCAGACACAGCGCGCGTATCTGGTGCGAGATGTCGATGCCCGGCTGCGTGACCCAGCTCGCGATCAGGTTACTTGCGCGGCGCAAGTCTTCGTCCGCGTAACTCACGTCGACACCGCGATTTGATTTTTCAGAAGTTCGACCTCCGCAAGAGCGGCGTCGCGTTGATCTACGAGTGCTTGCAACGCGACCGCGATCGCGTACGTCGGATCGTTTTCGCCTCGGCGGCTGCGACGTTGCGCGACGTCGAACAACTCCAGCGCTAGATTCGTAGCTTCCCGACTCGGTTCGTTTCGATAGCTCACGGCTGCAACTCCGCGATCAGATCCGCCAGCCGGCCGTTGCTATCCCCGCACGCGACTTCTTCTCGGATCATATAGAGGCGTTCAGCAAAGGCTCGTCGTTCCTCCGCGCGCACGAGCGCGATCGTCTGCGCGAGGCATACGTCAGGGCCGAGCAGCATAACGTCTCCGCGCAAGTGCCACGCTTGGATCATCTGGTCGGCACGTTCAAGGTCTTCGTCAGTGTACATGTTCACCCTCCCGGACGAATCCTATCGTCGGCACCTAAGCCCGTCGAGATACAATGACACGCCATCAACACGTTCCAGACAAAATTTCCTCGGTGGGTGAAGCCTTCGGCATCGTGCTCGTGACCGGCTTGGATGCGTTCGGCGTGACGAACTGCGGCCTGAAAATATTGTCGCCAGTTGCTGCCTTTCAGGTAGTTCCCTCGCGCATACTTCCTACTGCCGCGTTCACAAGTATCGGCTATCAAGTGGACGATCGACTCACCGCGCACATGGGTCTCTCGTCGTAACGCGTCGAGCACTTCATTAGGCCCGGCCTGATCGCGATAGAGCCGCGCTAGCGCTTGAAGCGTGTCGAGGTAGTGGAACGTGTAGCTGAACGCGGCGCGGATGCCGCCGTCGTAGGTGAGGATGTAGTCGGACTCGGGCTTGTGCCCGTTGAAGCGTAGGGCTGTGTCGGCGGTGGCCGGGGGAGCTAAGGCGAAGCGGCGGGCGAGCCAGCCGCCCTCGACATCGGCAAGGATCACGTGAGGCAATCCCGCGCCCGAGTGTGCTGCTCGGATCTCGTAGATGTGTCCGTTTTGAATGTGCCCTTGCGCATCATCGTCGTGCATGCACACGACACGGTCACCGACTTTGAATTGCGGGAATTCGTTGCCGTCCATGCCGCTAGAGTAGCGAGCCGGCGCTACAGTGACAAGAGGGCGGCAAAAAGCCGAACGCCGCACGGGGAGTGAGTGCCCCGCACGGCGTTCGGTTACCTCTACTACTCGTGCAGCGTACCGCGCTTCCGATACTGGACGGAACCTTTTTCTTCGCGGTAGCCTGCCGCCCCTATGGCTACGAAAAAGAAAAAGAAGAAGGCGACTCACTACCACGGCCGGCCCCTGTCCGAGCGCACGAAGTTCGTCTTGTCTCTGCCGCGCGAGACGCCTCGCGACGAAGTGATCGAGCGGGCGAAGGGAAAGGGGCTCACGATCAGCAAGGGCTTGTTGAACAGCATTCGGCAGAAGCATAAAGACCGGTGGGGCGTAGCCGAACCGGCTAAAAAGGTGGGCGCTAGTGCGGGTGCGTTGAGCGATAGCGAGCGGGATTTACTCGGGCTCGTCTTGGACATCGGATATTCTAGGGCCGCCGCGTTGCTGGACTCGTTTCGTGTGGAGTACTTCGACGCGCTCAAGAACAAGAAAGGGTAAAAAGCATGCGACGCCAGACAGACATTTTCCTTGATGCATTCGGCGGTGGACGTCAGCGGATGTTGAATCGCGAATGCGCACGTTGCGGGTGCCGGTTTCGTAGCGCGGACCGGTTCCAGTGGTGCGCAGTTTGTCGAGAACTGGGCGCTCTACAGACCCGTACCTGGCGCCACGCTCACATCAAACGGCGTCTGTGCCCGCACTGCCTGCATAAGAAGGGTCTAGTCACGCAGACGTGCGAGCGGCACAGAAAGTACGTGAACACGTGGATGTCCAACATGCGCGCCGAACAGCGCGCCGCGGGGCTGTGCGCGTGGGGGCGTTGTCCCGAGGCGACCGACGGGAGCACGTGGTTCTGCGATGCACACCGTGAGATGCAGAACGCGGCGCGGAATAGGCGCGAGCGCCGGTACTCGCGGGCGGCTTGATCTCGGTTTTGCGCTCGGAATTGGCGAAAGTTCGGCGAGGTGGGGCTGAACTTTCGCCTGCGCGCTCAGGAATCGAATTAGTTCGAGGAACTACCGTCTGCTTCGGGCTCCAGCTCGCTTATCGCCTCGTCCACGTGCGCGGCCAGCTCTCTTAGCGTTACGGCTAGCACGCGCAGGGCCTGGATCCGGTACGGGCACGTGTGCTTGGACATGAACTGGATATCGGCGCTGGTTGCGTCGACCATGATGCACGCGATCGCGCCGATTTCCTGTTCGTCGCCAAGTCGAATCAAGACTTGCCGGATAAACTTGCTGTCGATGCTCATTGCTCCGGAGCCTCGATCTTGACTATCCAGTTATAAGGCTCCGGATCCACGCGATCGGCACATGCACGTAGCTGCAACGCGAGCGTGCGACGCGCGTTGACGTTGGTCGGCACGAAGGCTCCGACGTTGTGTCCGCCGCCGTTGCTGTCGATCGCGACGATGGTAAGGCACTCCAAATCAAGCGCACTCATGAGCGCGCCGGCCATGGCGTCGATGGTTTCGATCTTGTCTTTGTCCATCATGACGCCTGTCTCTGCTCGATCGTGCGCGCGATCTGGCTGGCGAGCTCGCGCAGGAGGTCGACCGTGCTGGCTAGCGTCTCTGTGGGCAGGCGCGCGTTGAGTTGCGCGGAGTAGTACGGGCTTTCCTCGCCGGCGAGGACGAGCACGATCACGCCGTCTGCGCCGGTGGTTTTGATCAGGAACTCGGTGAGGTTGAGCAGTTCGGGCAAGGCTGGTGTTGGCATCCGCGGAAAGTAACAGGGGCCGGGGTTGTAGGCGCAAGCCTGGCCTTTTAGCTAAAGGAGGGCGGGTAGCATGACTAGGGGCAGCCGATTGCGCCCGCACGGTAGGCGGCGATAAAAAGGGTGTATGGCTTCGACGGAATGGCACAACGTCGGTGAGTGGCGCTTCGGCTGGGACATGCGCCTGAACTCGTCCCGGTTCACGCTCATGCGCAAGGCCCGGTGGTGGCGCAAGTACGAGGTCGTGACTACGGGCCTGATCGAGTACGGGATCGTCGGCGACGAAGAACTACGCGCACGCGCTCACGCGGCGATCGAGATTTCGCCGGGGCTCCACGCCGCGGACATGCGGTGCGTGCGGTTCGTAACTGACGATGGTTCGGTAGTGGACCCTGCTTTGCAGCGGAGCATGACGCTGCGTTGGCAGGAGATGCAGGATCAGTTACGGTTGTGGGGCTAATCGTCCCACTTGGCCGCTTCGATCATATCGGCAAGCTTGCGCAGCGGCTCCGCAACTTTCGCGGCTTCACGCGTGAATTGTGCGTCGAATTCTTCAAGGAAACTGCCAAACGCAACTAGAATTATTTTGCCGCTCGGGGCAGTGACGCGAACCGTGTAGCCGGTGAGATCGATCATGCTCTAGTCCTTGCTTTGGTTGGCCTGCATGTTCCACGCATCCGCCTCGATCTGGTTGGCGACAGTGCGCAGCATCGCGGCCGTGGCTAATAGCCCGGCCGGCGCCGTGACGTTTGTGAGCTGCCCCGCGAATCCGTGCCCGTGCTCGCCGTCGAGCACGATCAGGATCACGCCCTTCGCCTTCGCGCGCTTACGTACAAGCGTTGCTAATCCGTCGTATTTACCTGGTCCGAGTGGCATAGTACGGTGCCGATATCATGGAACTTCGCGAAAATGAATTCTACTGCGACGTCCAAGTCCTCGTCCCCCATGACGACATGGAGTTGGCCTATCGCTTGGTGCATTGGCTCGACACGCCGGAGGCGCGGAACAAGGCTTTGCAGGCGCAACGCGTGCGGGTGCTGTTTCGCTTGAACGCGGATGGGAGTATAGAGGCGGTGTTACCGGGCGACTAGGCTATGGTGGTTATCGGGTGCATGCGTTGCGGTAAACCAGTGTCCTCGGAAGTACCGGACGCTACGATCATCCGCGCCTGGATCGAGTGCCCGGAGTGCATCGAGTCCAGAATTGCCGAAGGCCCGCCCGCGGACATCTTTGCGAAAATGGCGGCAGCTTTACGCGCTGGCGTTCGCGCTGTGCTGCGAAAGGACCCGCGACGCTAGGCTAACGCCAACGGGTACACGCGCTTGTACCGGCAGACGCATTCGTTCGCGCTCTCGTAGAGTAGGGGGTCCGCGGGGCCGCAGGCGGCGTCGCAGGTGCCGAGGATTAGCAGGAGGACGAAAGCCATATCGCCTCCGCTGTCCTGCTGTGATTGTAACCGCCGCGTGCATTGGCAGAAAAATTCGCGAAGTGCTCGAACGGCAGCCAATTTGCCCCCGTATTTTCGCACACGACTACTTGGCCAAGTCGGGACCGGCACCAATCGGCAAGGTGGCAAAAATCAATTTCGCCCGCCGAGTGCCTGTAATGCTTGCCGGCTTGTTGATACGGGGGATCGACGTACCAAGTTGCTTGCGCTCCGGTTTCCGGTATGTCCCGGTACCCGAGATTTATCGCGCGCCAGTGGCGGATGTAGTTGACCTGTCGGGCCACGTGCTCACGTACTGCCGGCCCCCAATACTTGCGCGGCGCCGTCCCTGCGCGCATGCGTTTACACGGGCGGGGGCGCGGTGTAGACACGCCAGAATCCATCCAAAAACCAATCAGCCAACGTGCCTCCTGTGGCAACTTGAGGTCGTGTACGGTCTGGCCGTCGTCAAGATCGGGTAACGCGAGAATCTCTCTAGACGTCGCGCGGATCAGGTACTTCCACACGCCCACCAGTACGGGATCCTTGTCGAACAGGACTACTCTATGGTTCGGGTACCTGCACGAGTAGCCTGCTGCACCCGCGAAGGGCTCAACGATAAGATCGTGCAGGGGCGCTGGGTATGTCTTGGCTGCCCTGAACTTAGCGCCGTAAAAGTGAAAAAACGGGCGCTTGATCAGCGCCATATTCTGGAGGCGGACATGCGCATGTTACGCATGTATTTTACGCTGGGCATGGGGTGCCAATCGTTACCGTTGTTCGCGGATCCGTAGAACTTCTGGTACGTCTCGACTGAATTGTGGCCGTTGCCTCTAGTCGTGACGCCCTCCTGCTCAAGCGCTTTTTGTCCGTTTACCCACAAGGTGACGGTCGTGCCGCCGGCGCATCCCGTGCTCTCGGACCCCCACACGTAGTGCATCTCGACCGTGAACCATTCGCCTACGGGCAGGGCAATCTCGCTCCATGGGGTTTCCGGGTTCACTGCGGTCCAGCTCCACTTCACTTTCATTGAGCCGTCTTCGGCGAGCATGAGGCCGGGCTGCGTGTGCCATCTTTCGGAGTCGGATACCGAGTGGAAGTCCCACAGGTTGATCCACGGGTTTGAATCTTTGCCTGAGTTCGCGGTGATCGCTTCCGGGAACATCCACTCGACGGCTATATAGACGCCGGTCGGGGAGCGGACTAGTTCGTCGAAGGTCGCGTTCGCGAAGCTGTAGATGCCGGCTTGCGATCTGGAACCCCCGCTATTATCGAACGTTGCGACGTGTTTCAGCGCGAAGCCGGACCCGCCTAGTGGGTCTGGGACTCTGTAGAGGTCGACCTCGTCATTGCCGCCGGTGGACTGGCCTATGGGACGCTCCAGTTGTATCTGGCTGAAGCCGTACGGGGCCTCGCCGCATTCGTTTTGGACGTCATCGGTCCATAGGATGCCGCTATGGGGGGATGGCCGGGGCGTGTTGTGGGGCCGCGGGGTTGCGGGCGGGGCGTGGGCGCAGCCGGCGAGGATCAGGGCGAGGGCGAGAACGCGTTTCATGATGGCAGGCTCCAGCCGGCCGCGGAGGCCAGCAATAGCAGCGTTCCGATCAAGGCCAGCACCCACGCCACCGCGTTCGCCACGGCGGGCGGCACGTTGGCCTTGCCTACCCATGCGTAGAGGACGAGCCCGAGGGCGAGGAATGCGGCGGCTTGCGCGTTCATGACGCTACAGTAACCAGTCGGCGCTGTAGTTGCAAGCGCCGGCGCCGTTGCCGGGACCAGCGGCGGAGCGGGGGCAGGTACACGCACTCGTCGTCGAGGTCGTGAGGCCGGCGTTCAAACACGAGGTTGTAATGCGCCTGCCAATAGAGGTGCATGCCGGCATTATAGTGCTTGGGGACAGGGTCTTGCACTGGTAAAGTTTACCAGCTAAACTTTACCAATGCCTACCCGAAGCATCAACCTCACCGACGAATTAGACCAATTTGTCCGCGCGAAGGTCGCCTCCGGCCGATACGAAAACGTGAGCGAGGTTATCCGCGCTTCCATCCGCGCTTTGGAACGGGACGAGCGGGTGTACGAGGAGAAACTAGCTGCTTTACGTGCGGCGATTGATTCGGGACTGGCGTCCGGAGTCGCTCCCGAGGGCGTTTTTGAGCGCGTGCTCGCGCGGATTGCCAGCAAGTGACGCGCTATCTACTTTCTGCCGACGCCGAGATCGATCTTTACGAGATCGCCGAGTACTCGCGGCTCACGTGGGGTCCCGACCGCGCCGCCGAGTACGTCAAGGAGTTGCGCGATGCGTGCCGGGAACTCGGATCGACTCCGCACGTGGGGCGGACGTGCTTTGACGTCCAGCCGGGGTTGTGGCGGTACGTTCAAGGCTCGCACGCCATCTTCTATGTCATTCAAAAGGGAGGCGACGTGTTCGTCGTCCGTATCCTGCACCAGCGCATGCTCCCGGACAGGCACCTGTAGAGCGGCAGTGCAGGTACAGGTGCAAGAGCGCGTTCCCAACTAAAAATTATAAAATTCTGCTTAGGGGCTTGACCCACATGTAGGTGAATGTCCGCCACCACCCCCAGGCCGGGGGGCTTGCGCACAAGCTCGTTCACGTGCGTGCGGGGGTCGACGCACAACGACAGTCGCTTGTGCGCGCACATGTGCAGCTACAGCTGCATGTGCGATGCGCCGCGCTACATCACACTCGACCTGCTGTAGGGTCAACGTACACACGTGCGTGCGCTTGCGCCTGTGCATGTCCATGCGCTCCCACTGGCGGATGAGCGCGCTCATGTGTGCGCGCGTGGGAAGCATCGTCGGTGTGCGTCCAGGTAACGGCAAACGCTGTTCGTGCGCTTGTAGCTGCTCATGTGCACTAGAGTGCATGTGTACAGTGTACAGCATCTATAGATGCATGAGGACGCTATAGCGCATGTGCGCGCATACCCATGTGCACGCCACACACGTGCCTGCGCATGGAGGTGCACGTGCGCGTGCGCATGCCCATGTAGCCGTCCCGGTCCGATACCGCGCACAGAGTGGCCCGTTGGGTTGCGGACAGGGACAGGTACGAGCGTGTGGGGCAACTGATCTTATCGCACATCCCCCGCTCGTCCCTGCGCACGTCCCCGCGCATCTTACCGTAAATGACACGCGTGTCACTTACGCGCTAAAAACCCACGTAGCGCACCCCGGCTTATTTTATCTCCGCCGAGCGCCTAATTTATAAGTTAGCGCACCCCGGCTTATTTTATCTCCGCCGAGCGCCTAATTTATAAGTTAGCGCACACCGGCTTATTTTATCTCCGCCACGCGCCTAATTTATAAGTTAGCGCACACCGGCTTATTTTATCTCTAAAGGTCCGCTCGCCACCCCTGGGAACCCTTCCCGCGCACGCGTATCTGTGAGAAAATTAATTGGCGTGCCAACGGACCACGTTATTGTATCGTCTCGTGTATCCATAGGGCCACACGAGACACGACATGGTACAATCACGTGGTCCGTTCGTACGCCAATTGGTGCGTGTAACAGAAATTAAAGAGATAGTACCTGAACGTTGCGTCCTGCCTACATCTGCCTACATATGCTAAAACGTATCCCGACACATATTTATGATCCGGAGACCGGATATCTCTACACGCTACGCACGTCCGACTGGCCGAGCCCACCTATCGCCGGTTATTACCTACGTAGCGAACGCGACCACGCCGGTCACGAGGTGTGCGTATTCTCCCGAACGCCACCTTATGCGCTACGTGGAACCGCGCACTGCGCATATCCACATAGTCCACTCACCCACACCTGCCGGTTCCGGTTTGAGAAAGGTAAGCGTATTCGTTGGATGTCAGACAACAGACCCGAGCGCACCTTTTTCCCACAGCGACGTAAAGAGCAGTGGCGTGTGCGCATCCTCGTTCCCGAGGACATAAGCAAGTGGATCTACGCAACCCACGGCACGCCGCGCACATGGATACTCATCCTCTTACGTGTGGTCGGCTCGTATGCGCCCGAATTAGAACGTCTCCTACGTGCAGCGCCGCACACCTACGATCCACGTACGATGTATGCAGTAGCGCAGTATGCCGGACGCTATGTCACAAGCACGGCCTGCGTCCCACATCGGATGGAACGTACGGCAGGTGCGCGTAACTCCTTCTTCCGCGACACACTGCTACACCTAAGCACGTTAGAGGGATTGCAGTTCGTACGCGCACATAAGCATAAGTTCCCAGGTCGCCCTATACCTCTTACAGCAGCCACCCCCGACGCCATACTCACACTACCGCGCCCACATCGCGCCCTTCACACACCTACGGATCGGCCGATGGTAACGTTACCTACATCGCTCCCGGCGCCCGTACGCGTCCCTCTAGAGTACGCCATACACCGCTGGACAAACGACACGCTAGACCGCTGGCTCACATACCTACTCATGTGGGCGCACTCGTCCGAATACGGACACGCGGTACCGATACGCGTAGCAGCGCGCCTAGCAGCGGTTCTAAGCGGGCGCCCATGGATCCGGGTGTTCCATACCTCCGGGCAGACAAGCGGCCTGCGCGACCCGTTCCAGCTCCTTCCCGAGGGCGGGATCGACACTGCACTCTGGGACGCGATCCTAGACCCAAGCGAGAGCACCTACATACCCTGACATCCCCGCCACGATCGGACGCACCGAAGACGATTTTTTCAAAAGACGTCTTCAGGTCTTCGGGGATCATCCGTAGGATCTAAGTGTGGCAAGCGAGCCACCCAGAATCGGGAGTGACAAGATGCGAAGCGGATGGTTCAAATCAACGGGTGTGTGGGCGCAGGAAACCACTGAAATCAGCGCACGGGAAGCTGTGGACCTCATGAGCGCATGCGACTTGCAAGTCGATACGCGTAACAGTGACGTAGGCGCAGGGTATGTCACCTACCGCAGCCCGGATTTCCGCGGGATCCGCTTGGTCCTCCGCACGGTATGGTGGGAGTGAGCACTAACAACCCTGGGAGCAACGGCTCCCAGGGTGCGGACTCGGGAGGTCCTAACAACCCTCCCGAGTCCGCACCCTAACAGGTGCGCTACAACGTCACACGGGAGTAACAGTCGCATGGCCATGCTCACACAGATCAAATTCGCACAGCTCGAACGCGACTTTCGCAACGCATACCGCGCGCGGGACACCCAACTAGTCGCGCTGTACGGGCGCATGATTCACTACCTTATCGTCGAAGTCGCATGTGGGAGTCGCGCGGTCTAGCCTACATCCCCGCCACTAAAAACGATTTTTTCAAAAGACGTCTTCAGGTTCGCAGAAAACATCCGTACGATTAGATTGTCAGGTCGCTACAACGTCACTCGGGAGTAACAGCAACATGATCCGCATCGATTCAATCATCGTTCTTGCCCTCGCAACCCTTGCTGGCGCAGGTACCTGGGACAGCACGCTTTCAACCGGCGTGCACGTCCTACACGGACACACGGTCATGTTGAAGCATGGCGCACTGGTAGTTATCTCGCCGACCGGTGTCCGTAAGGAGGTGTCACTGTGAACAAACGTATCCTAGAGAAAGCTTTCCGTGAGTGGAAAGCAGGGCGGGACACACAAGGTAGGTTTTACGCGTCGGTTGTGCACTGGACTCTGATCCAAGCCTTCATTTCAAGCGACGCAGGATGTATGCAAATGGCAAAGATGGTGGGCAAATGAACACGTGGCACGTCGTCACCGCACAGGGCGGAATCATCTTAGGTGTGTTCGGAGAGGCGTTGCTATCGGATGCGCAGGAGTGCGCGCGTAAGGTAGCACGTGAGACTGGATTCTACAGCTACGTGAATCAGGTCCGAGGTAGGCGCCCATGCGTGGGTGAGTGCGTCGGTAAGTATTTG
>Ga0247788_1000003_pt1 | contig 30714 bp, 57 predicted proteins | sample UWRJS156409C4_FD_179910 | JGI IMG/M metagenome (GOLD analysis project Ga0247788, IMG submission 179910) | Soil microbial communities from Arlington Agricultural Research Station in Wisconsin, United States - UWRJ-S156-409C-4 | ecosystem: Environmental > Terrestrial > Soil > Agricultural land...
GCCGTCCGCGCTCCCTGGCACGCGCCAGAGCAGCGCGCCGGTCGGACCGTAGAACGGGTGCCACTCGTCGGTGTTGGCGAGCAGATCCAGCAGCACCTGCTCACGGGATGGCTGCGGCGCGCGCTTCCTCGCCACCTTCTTCGGCGAGCGGGCGGCGGGTTGCTCAGCGGTAGCGGTCATGGCTCGGCCCTTCAGGCGTCCGCTCCGGGGTGATGTCCTTCCCGCGCAGGATCAGCCGGTCGTCTTCGTACTTCACATCCACACCCATCTCCACCCGTCCCTCGCGAATCGCCTGATCCTCGGCGTCCCGCACCTCACGGGAGCGGTCCGAGTGGCCTCGGATGTACCCACGCCGATACGCCAGGAACAGCAACTCGTCCAGCCGCTTCTCCAGCAGCTTATCCACGCCCTCGTGCTTGAGACGGGCGTACTCGTCCACGAACGCCGTCTCAATCTTTTCGTTCATGTGGTTGGTCACTTCCCTCCCTCATCCCACGAGCCTTCTCAAACGCCACCTCGCCCGATCACATGCGCGACAGTGCCGTTTCCCACGATACAGGCGCGTATTCTCCTCGTCGTACAGATGCCCTTGTGGACACGCCACCTTGAGGACATTGGCTGCGGTGATCGTCTCTCCTCTAAGCGTGTTGACTCGCGCCGTCACCGGCTCCAGATGGCTGGGACGGACACACCACCGCACCCGACACAGGTGGTCAAGCTGGAGTCCATCCGGGACCGGACCATGCTGCTCAACCCACGCAAAGACGTGGGCTTTCCACTCGCGCTGCCCATCCCAGAAGCGTCCGTAGCCCGTGATCCTCCCACGGAGCCAGAGCCAGCAGGTATCCGTTATCTCGACGCGATACCAGAACCGCTGGCTGTACGTGCCTGTTCGCTCAAACGTGTTCGGCGGCACTTTGGTCATCCCACTGGTGGTGGGCGGAAGCACACCCTCCTGACGCCGGTGAGAGAATACGCAGTGGCGCGATCCCATACCGCAACGTCAACCCATGGCATCGGTGTGCCGTTGCCCAGCCGTCCCCGATCCGCCACGCGGAACGTGCCAAGCCCGTCGATGTCCGCAAGGCTACCCAGCTTGACATCCGTACTCGCGGCGACGATTGGCTCGTCCGTGTAAATCGACGTTCCGTCGTAGGTCCAGGGCGAGAACTCAGTTCGCACGTACGCCGTGATTTTGGTTTGGCCGCACCACTCCGCAGCGGACACGGACGGGGTGAACACGCTCAGCCAGCCCGCGAGCGCGCCCGTCGCCAGGTAGCACAACGCCGGGCTACCTCGCATAGGATGCCCGGCGGTGTGCGGTCCGACCATGCGTCAATGAGATGAAATGAGCCACGCTGACCTCCCACAGTCTGCGGTGGGGTTTCATCTCCCCACCGCATGGCAGGAGCATAGTACCCCTACGCTCGACGCTTGGCAAGGGGGGCTGGTCGGTCTCCTCAGATCACCTCTTCAACCGGACGGCGATCCGTGCCGTTCGCAGCGGCCTGGATGCGTGCGATGCGTGCGTCGTACTCGCGGATGAAGTCTTCCTCGGATGGCGTCACCCGACAGTTCAGACCGGACCAGGAGAACTTCTGAGCGCCACGAAGATGCTCCCTGACCAGGATCTCCTCACGCGCATCCTGGATATTGATGCGCCAGTGTTCGGTCACCCAGTGACGCAGGGCGGCTCTGCGCTCTCTCCCCTCAGGGATATCCCTGAGGCGGAACACTTCCTGGACACCCACCGGGTCGGTTGGGAAGGTCACACCCAGTCCGCCGTTCGAGAGGTAGACCCGCCAACGGGTGCGCAGAAACTGGCTGATTCCCAGCGCCAACTGGATACGACGGGACCAGTCCTGTTCGAGATCCTGCCCCCTCCCTCTGGCTCCTGCGCTGATGTGTCGCCACTGGAACTCGCCACTGCGCCCGAAGATCATCGAAGAGGCGAACCCATCCCTCGGGAACCAGTCGGCCTCCATGATCGGGTAAGGCAAGCTGGGGCTAACCCGTCCGCGCACGTCACGCGGGCTGAGGCCACGGCAGATCGAGACGGCGAGGTTGCCAGGGCGGTCGATGTCCAGGCTGATCGTCCTGGTCGTGATCGGCCAGTTCACTTCAGACGGGTGGTAGCTTGGGTCGATCAGCCCCTCGTCGCCGCCGGCAAGTTCGATGAACTCATTGAGCCAGGGGGATGCGCCGTCGAAGTCCCTGGCCGTCAGCTTGATCCAGGTGTGGTGATGCGAGAAGTTGATCGGGCGCGCGAGCGCATCGAGCAGCATCTCGATGTAGTCAGACAGCGCCGCCTTGCGCACGATCTCCGAACAGACGCTGCACGGCTTGCCGGGGCGCGAGAGCCAGAGCGCGTCAGTCCCCACGGTTGCGCCACAGGACGCCTGGGTACTCCTGCGGTTCTCGACCCGATGATCGACACGCGATCTCGCTGGGCGCGCCCAGTTGAATGATTGGTCCATGCGATCCTCCTCAGGGGTTTCCGCTCAGGTCAGTTGGTACTCGTCCAGCTGGGCCTTGCTGAGCAGCGTGTCACGGGGGGCTTTCGCCAGGATGACCCGCTTCTCATTCGTCATGGCGGCGATGGGCAGATCGAAGCCGGCGATCACGCCGCCAGGGTTGCACTGCTTCCGCCAGGCGCGCCTGATCGCCGACGGGTAGTCGGGGGCCTCGACCAGACAGACGCCCAGGAACTGCTCACCCTTCGGCTTGGCCGGGTCGCAGAAACTCAGCCACCACAGGCCCATCACGTCACCGCCTTGATCTGGGCAGCCAACTGGGCGCACTCGGCCTGCATGTACTCGGCCGTGCGGTAGACGGTTTCCGGGTCGCTCATCCGTCGCTGGAGGAGTTCCGCGCCCAGCAACGCCTCGGTCGCCGGACCGATGTCCCAGGCGTGCATGGCGTCGAAGCCAAACCAGTGGATGCGGTCGGGCCGACCAGGGGCCGGTACATGACAGATGCCTGCCTCCTCCCCACCCTCCTGGCAGAGGCCAGCGAACGTCAGGCCACCGTGGACGCGAAACTCGCGGTAGCCATCCTCGTCCGGCTCCGCGTGGTCGTCAGCGTCGGTGTAGTGCAGCCCGAACAACGGGTGGCCCTCAGGGACGCCCACGTAGCCACACAGGTGGCCGCTCCAGGGGTTACGCACCAGCAGGCAGTCCAGGCCGGTCGCCTCGTCAATCCATTGCGCTTTGTCCGGCTCCGACTGCCAGGGGCCATCGCCCCACTCGCTCTTGTCGATGTAGCGGTACTCGCGGTCGATCTTCACGCTCATGGAGCCTCCTCAGGCGGTTCGATACATGTCTCGCAGTTCGCGAATCGCGTCCCGCAGCCGCGCGACGTAGCTATGGTAGGCGGGCGTGCGATTCGCTACGCTGAACGCCTCCAGGGCAGCGTCCAGGGCAGCCTGGAGGGCTTGCTGCATCTCAGCCTGCTCTTCAGGGGTCTCAATCATCGGGTGCCTCCTCTCAGTGGACGATAGCGAACACGCGCGTGCGTGCACGCAGCGGTGCGTCTCTGTTGCCCTTGATGGTGGGCTTGATCCAGATGGCGCGGACGGTCTGGGTGCTGGGGTACGGCTGTCGTCGCCAGTGGCCGGAGACCAGGAAGCTGAAGTCCTGGGCGATCTGGCGATGCTCCTCGCCGCTGCTGTCGTGGCGGGCCTGGACGCGGCGCAGTTCCACCACCAGGATGTCGGAGACCGGCTTGCCCTCCCGCTCCAGCCGCCGACGGGTCGCCCGCTCGGGGACACCCGGGCGGGACACGATCAGCTGCTGCTCGCAGAACGCCAGTAGCGCGGCCAGGTAGCGCAGAATCCGCTCGGTGGCGTACTGATCTCCCTTGGTCTTCTTGACGGCGGCGGCCTCGGCCCAGGTCTGGCCGTACTGCCAGGGGACGGAGATCGGGGCGGTCATGCCGTTGTCCTGCTTGAGCCAGCCGATCACATGCAGGCCACGTTCACCCTGGTCGTTGCGCCAGGGACGCCAGGACAGGTAGATGACCGGGCCAGCGGAGGTCAGCACGTCCGGCGACTCGACGGGCAGGCCGTCATGGAGCGCGTACGCCTCCTGCAGCACCAGGAAGCCGCTGGGGGTCGGCAGCTGCTCGGGCTGCACCGTCACCTCGGGGATGCTGCCGGCCGTCTCAACCAGGATGCGGCAGACCGACCGCGAGACGAAGCCGACCTCGGCGTCGGACACGCTCTTGTAGGTGAGATCCACCAGCTTGGTCGCCTCTTCGAGAGACAGGTTCGTCTTCCCATCCCGGTACTGGAGCGTCCGGATGGCGTGTTCGCGCAGGCCGGGCGTCGAGAGCGAGCGGTACAGCTTGTCGCGCTCGTCCAGCGCCCGCGAGTAGGTGCCAGCCTCGGTGAGGGGCCGCTCGCGCACCGGCAGCGCCAGCCTCGGTCCGTTGCGGCGCGCGCGGAAGCCCTGGTGGATGATCGCCAGCGATCCCTTGACCTGGGTGGGGGCCAGTTTCCCGTCTGGGTGCAGACGGTTCAGGTGCTTCTGGGAGCGCGTGACCAGGGCGTCCCACTGCCCGCCCTCGATCAGGGTGGAGCAGGGATCGCACGCGGCCCAGTCGCCGTCGGAGTGCCAGCCCTGAAGGGCCGGCACGTCCAGGCTGAAGTCCGGGCAGGGGTAGCGCCAGCGCGTCTCATGGTTCGAGCAAAAATCACAACGGGCGGGCGGGGTCGCGAATTCAGGCATCGTGTCTCCTCAGGGGTCTGGGCTGTCCACCGGCGGACAACCCAACTAGGGGATGGGGCGGCCTCGTCAGGCAGGTAGGCTACTCGCGTGCGCTGATTTCCTCATACAAACAGTCCGAGCAATACTCTGGAAAATCACACGTATCCCATGTGAAGCACGCACTGACCGGGTTCCCTTCCGAATCTGTGGCCGTACCGGTAAACAGTGCTTCGCGTCCGAACCGTGCTTCGCTGTGAAGACGGCAATGCTGATCGGCTTCATAGGTGTAATGGCGAACTTGTGGTGGCATCATCTCCTCAGGGGTGTGGGCTGCCCGCCGTTGGGCAGTCCGACTAGGGGCCTAAGCTTGAACCTCAGCTTGAACGCTTGACTCCTCCTCCACGGGTTCGAGCCACTCGGGAATCACGTTGATCCGTGACGGCTTGTTGCGCGTGTCAGGGAACGCAACCAGAACACGGTCCGGAGTGCAGCGGACCACCCGTCCCTGACTGCCCTTGTACGCGCCATCGATGATGCGGACCTGGGCGTTCTTCTTGACATCGTTCGGGTCCACTACTCCTCCTCGTGCTGGGTGAACTCGTACGGCACATCGCGGTTGAGCGGCTCGCTGAGGCTGGGCAACGCGGCATCCTCGTCGTACCGCAGTGGCGGGCAGTCCACCGCGTTGACGTGGAACAGCTGCAGGCTGCTGACGGGCCGCTCCTGCCAGTGCTGGCCCTCCTTCAGGTACGCGCCACAGAGCGCGCAGCGGGCCGACCCCGGGCGGATCGGCAGCAGCGGCTCCCAGGACGCATCCCAGCGGCGGATGAATCCGTTCTCCTCGTCAAGCACCGGGTACCTCCTCCGGGTGTGGCGCTGGCTGGTCGTCTTGCGCAGCGACCGCCAGCAGGTTGACCAGGAACTGCTCCACGAGTTTCAGGGTGTCTTCGGCATCCTCAAGCATCTCGATGTCGGCCTCAGCCATCGCGATCATCTGACCGCTCATGGACTGCGGATGCGGTGGCCCCGCATGGCGCAGCGACGAGATCCGCTCCATCAGGATGAGGGTGCTGATCACCACATTCATGCGGCAGCGGTCGATCCGCTGGCGGTGCAACTCGGCAGTCAACAGGTGATCGCGGCTGATCTCAGGCATCAGGCACCTCCTCCTGGTCGTGGTCCGGCCCCCATGCCCGGACCCGGATGATCACCTCGCCCTCGAAGCCACAGGACAGGCCCACCGGGATCGTCCACTGCTGGCCGGGCTGGATGGCGCGCGAGTCATGCAGGTCGAACACCAGATCATCCAGCAGCGGCTCGATGGCCTGGCGAATCCGGTGCACCTCGACGCTCTGGGGACCGCCGTGGTGGTTGATCTCCTGGAACTGGAGCGCGTCCATCACCGCGTACAGTTCGGCCTTACTGAATTCCGGGATGGGCGGCTCGCCGTTGTGGTCAGTCATCAGGGGTCTCCTTCTCTGGTGGTTGTTCGATGACGCCCAGCTTGCTGAGCGCTTCCATGGTGGCGCGCGGGAGGGTCACCTGACCGCCCCGCCCCAGTAGCCCCTCCGGGCGGTACATGGTCGTCCTGAGGACGCCTTCAGACAACACCAGGGTCCGACCAGTAGGAGAGGCCAGACGGATCACCGTCTGGCCTCCCTCGGTCGTGCAATTCACGCGCAGCGTGACCGTTTCCCTATGCGCCATGGGGGTTTACTCCTCCCGTGCGCTGATCGGGGCCAGCATCCGGCCGTGGTTGGCCAGGGCCACGGCGAACTGGTAGCCGCAGCCCAGGCCGCAGAAGTGGCCGTCGTGATAGCCACCCGGCTTCTCGCTCTTCTGGACCCGCTCGACTACCTCGCGTGGCCCCGCGCCGTAGGCGTCACAGTTGTTGCACTCGTAGTGCTTGTCGTACTCCGTGGTCGCGTTGTTGCTGGCCTGCTTGAGATCCGTCGAGCCGCAGCGCTTGCACTTCTGGGCCTCCAGATAGCGCCAGACGGTCTCGTATTTGTGGCGCAGCGCTCGCCCGCACCACTTGCAGGTGTCTGCGTAGTTGGTCGCCCCGAACGGCTGAAACGATGACATCAGGCGCTCCACTTGATGGCGGGCTGGTAATCCTCGGCCCAGGCGCGCAGATCGTTGGCGATGGGGGCGGTCAGGTCACCCAGGGCCGTGCGGATGTCGCCGTCGCCCAGGGTGGCAGCGACGGCCGCTGCGCGGTCAAGCTGGCGGGCCGCCTCGCGCAGGGCGTTGGCCACGCGCTGCTCGTCGTCGGCACGGGTGCGGGAACCATCAGGGTTGGGCATGGTGGAATCTCCTCTCACCCGAAAAGCCCCCGTCCAGATGGACGGGGGCTGGTGCAGATCACACGCGCAGGTGTGTCAGGGCGAGAGGGTGGCTAGCACCGCGTTGTTCTCGACTACCGCGTCACCGATGTCCTCGATGATGCGCACCCAGGTGCGCTCGAATTTCCGCAACATTGCGGGTTGCTCTGCTGCGGGCAGCGTGGCTACGAAGCGGGTGACCGCCTCCTTGTAGGTGAGGCGAAAGATTGTCAGCGCGCCCTTGCTTCGCCAGTCTCGATGCTTGGCGGCAGCGAGAGGGTCGCTCGACAGGATGTAGCCGCCAGCGCCACCCGCGAAGGACAGGAGCGGCAGACGGTCAACCTTGTCACCGACGGTCATTACCACCCCTCGCTCCCGCAGCAGGCGGACACGGTAGTACACCTGGGCCAGAGTGAGATCCAGACAATGCGCCACGTAGGACGCGCTCACCATGTGACCGCCGTACTGCGCGTTTGGGATGAGGTCGAGTACGTCCTGTAACTCCGCCGTCGTCACTTTGAGCGGCATCAGCTTTCCCCTCTTAGTACCTCGCTCAGGAACGCATCCAGGTCGTTGGTGCCGGACTCGGCGTACTTCTCCAGTCGATCCAAGGCGGCGCGAGCCTGTGTGAGGGAATGCCGCACCCAGAACAGAGGCTGCTCGCGGGCGGGGCCGGTCCTCGGCAACGCGCCATCGATCTCACGCGCGAAGCGCTCGGTCATCGTGGTCAACTCAGTGGCAAAACGGCGGCACGCCTCTTCGACATCGATGGCTGCCACCATCTGATCGATCCGCCGCAGGACCGGACTGCCCTGGGTTTCTCGCTCCTGGGCCTCCTTCCGCAGGGTGTCCCGCTGACGCTCCAATTCCCCAATCACCCGACTGATGGGTGATCCGAAGCGCGCCGCCTCGGTCACGACATCCGGATCGGTAGCCAGATCAGCGAACGCAGCCCGCTTCGATTCGGGTGTCTCCTCCTCCGGGGGTGGGAACCGCGTTGGGCGGATGCCGAGATACTGGCGCAGCAGATCCACCGTCCAGCGCCCGCTCTTGCTCGTGGGCGGCGTGGTGGCGATCATCTCCAGCAGCCGCTGGCGCTCATCCGCATCCTCGCGGGTGCCAACGAGGACGAACACCGAATATGAGATAGACAATGTACGTACATTGTCTGGGAACATCGATGCGATCTTACGTCGCTCGATAAGGGTGTTGAAGGCTATCCCAGATTCATCTGAGAGCCGCTGGATAACCTCGTACTTGCCGTTGCGGAAACCCTGCTCTCCTAGGGGTGCTTGCTCTAGGACAATGTCTCCAATCTCGAACTGCGCCGCCGTTTCTCGTCCGTCCAACTCGCGCAGCAAGCGGACGGCATCGCTCCAGGGTCGGGTCATGTTTCCTCCATGCAGGCCATTGTAGTGGACAACAAGACAGGTCATCCACATTGATGTCCGGTCTTGTCGTCACAGGTGAGACTCAGATCGAGATCGGCTGGCGGGCAACCTCCTCCTCGTCCGCCTCAAACTCCAGGTCATCCGCGTCCGCCGCCTGACGGGTGGCGACGGTCCCCAGGTCATCGTCCGAGAACAGGTCGTCGTCCGCCTGCTCGATGGCGGTGCGGACCGTGAACGCGCTGAGGTCGTCGTCCCAGGCGATGCCGGCCGCATCCGCCTTCTCGATGGCCTCGGCCACCGTCCCGCCGATGGCCGTCCGGTCCGCCGGCACGTCCAGATCAGCGAGCGCCAACCGCGCCTCAGCCGCCAGCGCCTGGATGGCGTTGGTGGTGACCAGCGGATCGCGCTTGGCCGACTCGGTGTCCAGCACCTGCTTCAGCGCGCCCAGCTTCGACTCAATGCTCTTGTCGTCGTCCCAGAACACCATGGTCCGCCACTGCTCGATCAGCCCCTTCAGCGCGTTGCTGCTGTTGCGCTCCAGCTTGCCGCCCCGCCCCTGCACGACCTTGAGCGCGCTGGACGCGACCGCCAGCACCTCGGCCTGGATCTGGCCGCGAATCTCGGTGAGGAACTGATCGACGCCGCCCTGAATCTTCTGCCGCGCCGACTGCTCCAGCGCCCGCGTCATCGCCCGCTCAGCCTCGCTCATCCGCTGCCAGCGCGCCTGCGCGCTCTCGTCCTTGACCTGCTGCACCAGGCTGGGGAGCGAGAACACATCCCATTCATAGGTGAAGCGGGCGCGGATGCGCTCGCGGTCCGGCACCCGCGCCAGGAACGCCTGAGCCTGATCGGCCAGCCAGGCATCCCGATCCGCAAAGTTGGGGATCCGCGTGGCCGCCTCGGTGACGGCCAGCTGGTTGTAGGTCTTGTTGCACATGCCCAGCCACGCCGCCAGCGCATCGCTGACGAGTTGGTCGTAGTTGGCGATGATCGTCTCGACGTGGTTCAAGTACTTGGTCTTGAGCGCCTCGTTCTCCTCCAGCCAGATCGGGAACCGATTCACATGGACCCAGCGGCCCCAGTAGGTCTTGTAGCTATGGCGCTTGAGGCACTCGCGGGCCTCGGACTGGATCGACTCCGGCACCTGGATCGCGATATTGCGCGGCAGCAGGTAGCGGTGGCCGGGCCGCACGATGCTGTTCAGCTGGTCCGCCTCGGCCTTGTCGCGTGGCTCGATGCCGATATCCCGCAGGGTCAACTGCAGCTGGAACTGCTCCCGGGTCAGGTGGAGGTCCACCAGGACGCCGTCCTGGGCAAACCGCGTCCAGCGGGCATCGTAGGTCCGCACCTCGGTGCCAAGCTGCTCGGTGAGCGCCTCGTTGAGCGCGAGCGCGCTGACGTTCTTCAGGTCAGCGGACGCCTCGGTGTCAATGGCGTCAGGGGTCAGGTCTGGGGTCGTCATCAGGGGTCTCCTCGGGGTGCTAGTGCGCTAGCGCACGCGGTGCGGTGTGTTGAAGTCGTCGTCACCGAACAGGTCGTCGTCTTCAGGGTCTGGGTCAGCTGCGGGCGGGCGACCCGCGCTGTTGACCGGGATCGGGTCCACGGTCACGGGAGCCTGGGCCTCCCTCGGGTCGGTCACCCGACCAGAGGCGAACGCCTGCTCCAGGTGCTTGCACCTGACGAACAGGCGATCTTTGGCCGGCACCTGCGGGTTGCGGGAGCCGGCGAACGCGAACGCGGGGCAGCTACACTGAGCCTCGCCTGTGTCGTAGACGATCAGGCGGTATTCCAGCGGCAGGCCGGTCTGCGGGTCGGTGCGGGTGGCGCTGGACGCCACCCCACTCCAGATCACCTTCATGACGCGTCGTCCTCGAAGTCGAACAGATCGTCATCAGACGCGCTGCTCTCGATGGCGGTGCGTCCCGTCCCGACCGGAGCCGCCTTCCGCTTCGGCAGCTGCTTGCCGACCTGATCGCGGTAGCGAGCCGGGACCAGCTTGCGGTTGTTGCACGCCTCGATGGCGAGGCGGGTGTGGAACGGAATGTCGGAGGTGGCCGCCGCCGTCTCCTCCAGCGCCTCGGCAAACGCCTCGGACGATGGCAGCTTGGTGATCCGCGCGATGGCCCGAGCGGCCACCACCAGGCCCTCCAACTCGGCCTGGGTCCAGGAGTCGGTCTGCTCACCGATGCTGAGCAGTTCAGCCTCGGAGAGCGAGGCGACATCGTGGCGCTTGATCAGCGCGCCCAGCGCATCGGCGCGCTCCGCTGCATCCTGTGGCGGCAACAGCGGTGCCTTGATGTCGATCCTTCCTGGGCGCTTGAGCGCCGCGTCGATCTGGTCTGGACGGTTGGTCGCCCCGACCAGCAGGATCCGCCCACGGTGGCGGGTGTCGGAGAGAAACTCCAGCAGCTTGCCGAAGATGTTGCTCTCGACGCTGTCGCCACCACCGCCGCCGCCGCCCGTGACCCTCTTCACCTTTTGGTCCAACTCATCGATGAAGAGGATGCAAGGCGACAACGCCTCCACGCCCTGGATCGCCTTGCGGAGTTTCTTCTCCGACTCCCCAACGTAGCTGCCCCGGATGTTGTCCGGAGCCATCGAGACGCAGTTGAAGCCGGTCTCGTGGGCCAACGCGCGGGCCAGGAAGGTCTTGCCCGTGCCGCTGGGGCCGGCGAACAACAGGCCCATCGGGCAGTCGCCCCGCAACTCGGGATCCTTCATCTGGGGCAGCACGCGACGGGTCAGGAAGTCCTTGACCAGATCGTGACCGCCGACCATGTCGAACGTCACGTCAGGCTCTAAGATCTCCAGCACCTCCGCGTACTCGGCGGCGATCAGTTCGCGCTTACGGTCCCGCACCAGATCGCGGGAGAGGACGCCACCGCGAGCGGCGGCCCGCATGGCGATGTCCTCGATGTGGCGGCGATTCAGACCCGCCGTCTCGTTGGCCAACTCCACCTCGGTCAGCCCGTCCAGGACGGCCTGACGCTTCGGCAGCGTGCGAGCCACATAGGCCAGCCGCTGGTCGTGGTTGGGGACCGTCACCTCGATGGTGCGGATGCCGCTGGACGCCAGCCGCAGGTCGGGGTGCACCTCTTCCAGGCTCGGGGCCAGGACGATGACGAGGTTCTTCCTCCGGTTGATGTCCAGGTCGGTCCCGGCGCGGTGGGTCAGGGCCAGCAGCGCCCGGTCGCCAGCGGCCAGCCGCGCCTTATCCTCGGGCGGGAACACCAGGTCGGCCCGCTCGATGATGACGGCGGCGCGCTTGCGGACTTCCTTGCGCTGCTCCCTCGGGCCAACCAGTCCGACCTGGGCCGCCTCGTCCTCCTCGTCCGCCTGCCGCACGAATTCGATCAGCAGGCTGATCGCGCCGACCGCGTCTTTCGGCAGCGGCTCCTGGTCCCCACCGCCGGAGTCGGCCTGACCGGTCGCCGCACGAATCGCCGCGATGGCCGGGTCCACCGCGACCGCCTCGATGCCCAGCGCCGCGTCGAAGCGCTGGCGAGCCTCCTTCTGGGCCACCTCACTGCCAGGGAACGTGATGCCCTGGTCGGGGGCAAAGCTGGCGACGGTGTGGGTGCGAGCCAGCCGCTTCTCCAGGTACTGCCGCAACGTGAGGTCGGCGCTGGGATGCTCGACGTAGTCGAACACGTTGCCGGTCAAGATGAACACGTTGGCCATCCCGGCCAGGTGGTCGGTCTGCAAGCTGACCCACCAGTCCGGCTGGATCAACTTCTCGCTCAGGGCCTCAAGTCGCTCAAGTTCTGCTGCCATCAGGGGTCTCCTCCTCTTTAGCGGGTGGCGCGGGATCCAAAGCCAATGCCGACCTTCTTGGCCGGCGCATCATGACGGTGACGCTCTGGCTCACCCTCACGCTGGATCGGCGCGCCGTCCGATCCGATCAGGTCCAGCAGTTCGGCCAGGGCCGGCCCGGCGATCTCGAAGGTGGAGCCGTCCGGGCAGACGGCCTGGACTTTCCCGTCATCGCCAAAGATCAAGACCACGTCGAGTGTGTCCATGCTTAGCCCCTCCGCACTGGGATCTTCAGCTTGACCACCCGCGAGCCGTTGGGCTGGCGGGTGTCACTCTGGATCGCCAACTTGCCGTACCGAGACGCGACCGCCTTGACCGTCCGCTGGATCGCCAGCGGAATCGCCAGATCCACCGCCACCTTGACGACGCGGTCCGAGAGGGTCTGCAGGCCGTAGCGGCTCAGGTCAGGGTGGGTGCTGGTGATCCCGTCCTGGGTGATGGCGATGGTCAGTGCACCAAGACGGATCTCGGCGTACGAGCCTGGGCGGTGCTGCACGACGGTTGGCTCGCGGCCCAGCAGGCTGACCAGGCTGAGGGTCAGCGCCTTCAACGCCTCGGCGCTGGCGAGCAACTCGGTGGTGTGTTCGGCCGCGATCTGCGCGCGGACGATGGCGACGGTGTTACACGGCACTTGGGGCCTCCTGACGTGGGATGCGGATGTTCCTCGGATCGACGCTGATCGGGGTCCAGTGTGGGAAGGCGACTCGGGTGATCGTGACGCGTTTCGCGCCCACCCTAACGACGACCGACGGCCAGTCGTGGCGGAACGGCCCGCCCGTATCGGTGTAGGTGACCTCCTGGCCGACCGACAAATCCTCAAGTTTCGCCATAGTGGAATCTCCTCTCACCCAAAAAGCCCCTCACCCTTAGGGTGAGGGGCTGGTGGTCATGCGGCTTCTTCAGCAATCAGCGCCAGGATGTAACTCGCGACATCCTCCACCGTGAGCCTGCCGCCCATCCGCCAGGAGGCATCCTCGCTCACGTCGCGGTCGCTATCGAGCGCGATGGCGGCGGCCAGGAATTCCTGGGCCTCCTCGTAGGCGTTGGCCACGGTCCACTCGCCGCGCCGCACCGCCTCGCGAACGGTGGCCTCAGGATCGAGCGCCTGCTCGATGAAGTCGCGACGGGAGTGATACTGGGTGGAGTCGTAGCGCATCTCGATGCTCATGAGACCTCCGTTGACAGGCAGCGGCGCTCGACTTCGATCACCACCAGGGTGAGGTAGAACGAGGCGGTCTGGGCAGCGACCGCTTCGCCAGCCGCGAGCGCCTCGCGAATGGTGGCCGTCGCGCCGGCCACACAGGACACCAACTCGTCGTCAGCCAGACGAGCCACGGCGTTGAACGCCTCAGCCAGGCCGGGGGTGCAGGGGTCGATTCGGGTATCGAACACGGGTTACTCCTCCTCCGCACGAAGCTGGGACCGGACCTGCACCAGCAGCCGTCCCAGCATGTTCTCGCCAACGCCGCCATGCTTGGGGCAGGTGCAGATGCCCCAGTACGTGTCGTGCCAGGTGGTCCGCTCCACCAGCTGCTCGTCTCCGGTCGCCAGCAGGCGGGAGCGGTACGGCTCGCGGCTCCAGCGGATCTCCAGCGCCTGCCGCATGACGGCATCCCGCATCTGTAGCCAGCCGTCTCGGAGGGGTGCCGCCCGCCCGAGTCGCTTGGCCTCGGACGGGGTCTTGGCAGCGGCGATGGTGGCGCGGATCTCAGGGTCGGTGGTCTTCGCGGCCTGGAACACATGCTCCACGGTCGGGTAGGTGTTCGTGTCATCGGCATCGAAGCCGGGCAGGCCGCCAGGGGCGGTGCCGAAGTTACAGAACGCCCAGCGCCGCCAGACCTTGCGCTTCTCAGTCATGGAATCTCCTTACACCCGAAAAGCCCCTGTCCCTCCTGGGACAGGGGCTGGTGGTCACTGATTGGGCGGGATCAGCCGTGCTTGCTGGCGCTCCTGGAAGCGCCGCAGGCGAGCCACTACCAGACAGGCGTCCGGTGGGCAGTCCTCGCACTGCCAGCAGAGGCTGCCCTCATCGGAGGACATCCCGCAGCACTGGCACTGCACGGTGTACGGGTCATCGGCCATGGAACCCTCCTCTACTTCATGTCGCGGACGAGGCACTTGCCGCTGCAATAGATTCCGATCACCCGAGAGTAGGGAGCGTGAACCATCAGGCCGGTGATGGGCTGGTGGTTGCCATCGAGCGTGATCCGCTTGTCACACGGCTTGCGAGTCGCCTTGCTCATCTCGCAGAAGACGTACGGCTGGCCGGTCTCTTTGTCACGGCCGTACATGTGTGCCTCAACCTGGGAGTTGATCAGTCGCAGTGCCATGGAATCCTCCTCGGGGTGTTCTGACACCCAGAAAGCCCCCCACCCTAAGGGGTGAGGGGCTGAGGGTCAGCCGGCCACCAGCGAGTACTGCTGGCGAGGGGCGCGCACCATGCGCGACAGTTCTCTGCCGCTGCCAGCGTGCACGCTGTAGTTCAGCAGGAAGGTCAGGGTTGGCCGCTTGCCTGGGCGGATCACCTGGAGCCGCAGTTCGTCGGCCGTCGCGCCAGCCTCAGTCATGGCCGGCGAGTCGTTGCCTCGAACCCACTCGATTAGCAGCACGTCGCCAGCCTTGAGGACGCTGACGGCGGTCTGCCACGCGCTGGCCCAGACGCTGCTGGAGTGGCAGACGTAGTCGCGCTCGACGCGCGGACCCTCGATTGGCGAGTAGTCGGTGATGCGGGTGGCGGCGGACAACCGCACCTCAGCCACGGTCTGGAACTGGCCCTTGCCGACCGTGCGGCGCAGCAGCAGGGTGGTGGACGTGTCACCCTCAAACTTGTGGAAGCTGATATCCTCGGAGCCGCGCAGTGACTTGATGTCGTCGGCGGTCAACTCGGTCGCGCCAGGGATGCCGTACAGGTTGCTCATGGAGTCCTCCTCAGTAGCCAAGTGCGATGGCCAGCAGCCAGCCGGCTGTCTGGGTGGCGGCGATGGTGCTTTCAGGCAGGTGGGTCAGCCAATCGTTCATCCAGTCGCCGTCGGTGACGACGACCAGCAGGTAGCGAGCGAGTGCGCTCACGAGGCCACCTCCAGGTTGGCGCGCATCAGGTAGTACTGGCTGAACGACCAGTACGTGCCATTGCGGTGCGTGTTGAGACGAGGCACGGTGACCAGCGCCACCTTCTCGTTGACCAGCCGCTCGATGCGGCCCACTGAGCCATGGAAGCCACCGCGTGTGATGGCGACCAGATCTCCCTCTGCCATGATTGACCTCCCAGTCACCCAAAAAGCCCCTCACCCTAGAGGGTGAGGGGCTGGAAGCTAACTGGCCTTGCCGACCAGCTTGAAGCACTCGGGGCCAAGCAGCCGCTCGCGAGACTTCTCGTCTACCAGGTCGGCACCGCAGCGCCAGCAGGTGGACGATTCGACCGCGTATGCCTTGGCGTACTCGATGGGATCGGCGCAGTCCAGCAGCACGTCGAAGGCGCGGCGGATGGCCTGCACGCGCGGGCTGTTGGGGTCGATGCTGGGCCAGAAGCGGAACTGGTTGTTTGACGGGCGGTAGGTGCCGATGGACTCGCCCTGCCACTCGCCCACCTTGACGTTCTGGTACTTCTCGTTGGGCGCGACCACGATGTTGACGTAGTCCAGACCGTAGCGATACTCCAGCCCCGTGAGGCTGACGCGGTAGATGCCCTTCTTGATCGCAGCGGCTGCGGCGATGGCAAACTGGTTGGGCGCGGACGCCTTGAGCGCCTCGTACTCAGCGAACAGCTTGTCCTCGATGATGTCCAGCGCCGCCTGCGCCAGCACCGCGTTGCCCTCAGCGTCACCGTTGACGATGGCGCAGAGCAGTTCGGTTGCGGCGGTCAGGTTCTCAGTTCGCAGGGCCGCATCCACGAGCGACTCGGCGCTGGTCTGCTGCGGGCAGTTGACGTGGGTCGCCTTGATGCCGCGCGACCAGTTGACCGACGAGCCAGCCGCGATGCGCAGGTTGCAGTTGGGGCAGATGCTCTCGAAGCGTGCAGCGATAACCATGGTTGACCTCCCAGTCACCCAGAAAGCCCCTCACCCTGGTGGGTGAGGGGCTGGTGGTCAGGCTGGCTCGGGATGGCACCCGCACCCGCACGATTCGTCACTGCATCCATCAAAGTGAAACACGGGACAGGCGTAGCGCGGACCGTGCTGGGGAACCACCTTCGTGGCGGGGCAGTCCTTGTCGCCGCAGTAGGACTGCCCGCCCCAGGTCTTGACGTAGAGGCGGGAGCAGGAAGACCAGGAGCAGTGGTGGCGAACAGCGTTGGTCATGGGATCCTCCTCAGGGGTGGTGGGCGAGTGTCAGGCAGTCAGGTGGCAGTCCATGCCGCAGGACGGGTGGTCGCCGCCCTGGCAGGAGAGACAGGTGCGGTCACACTCGGGAGCGGTCGTCTCGGGGATCGCCACCCCGTCGGCGGCCTCCCAGCCCCCATCCACGAAGCGGTCGCCAGGCTCGAAGCGCGTGTTGGGCAGGAACGGCGGGTGCTGGATCATGGGATCCTCCTCAGGGTGTGTCTCGCCTGGGCAGGCGATCAGAGCCGTCAGTGGTCGGCGGCTCTGATCGCCCGCCGGCCGAAGCCGGCGGCGACCATGTTTCGGGTTGCTCAGACAGGAGGCTGTACGCGCCCGCAACGCTGCGGAGCCTCAACCGTCGGGAAACCTCACGCTCGCCGGAGTGGTCCCCGGGTCACGGCACAAGGAGTGGTGCGTGCGCCTGTTCACCCGGCCGTGGAAGCGAACCACGGAACGCGGGACGTATCAGCGAGACGACGGCCGAAGCCCACCCTCAGACGCACCAGTCCTCGGGCAATCGCTCACCTACACGTTTTTGCTCCGTTGCGACCCACGGAACTACAAGTGATGCTCTCGGATTTGACCTACAGATTCTTTGCCCGTACCGGCTGCAACGTTGCTAGCTCCGGCCCCATGCGCATCTGCGTGATCCGCGATCCCTGATCTAGTTTTGAGATTTCTCCCAACCCAGACCAAAAGACCACATCCTACCCACACCTATTCACTTTTCCGCCGACCGTTTTCACCTCCCACGCGAGGCCACCCCTCAGGGGGCCACCCGTCAAGTATAGCACGCCATGACAGGTGATGTATACCCATAAATGGCCATCCGGGGACCAATTTTGGAAACTCATGGCACCTCATGTGGGTCGATGTGCTACCCTGGTAGGAACACCCTGCACCTAGGTGCAGCGAGCAGGAGGTACGTGAGATGGCAGTCGTTGCCGAGGAGGTCCGCGACCGTGCGGGCCTGGGGGCCATTGGGGTCCAGGAGTTCGCCAGGCGGCTCGGGGTCAACCCCGCCACGGTGCGGGTCTGGCTCAAAGAGGGCCAGGTTCGGGGCGTCAAGATTAGCGACACCCAGCAGGGCAGGTGGCTGATCCCGATCTCGGAACTGGAGCGGTTGGGTGCCTGAGACCCTGCGCTGCCCGCTGCCCCGCAAGGGCGGCGAGCCGTGCGGGATCATCGCCCCCCAGGACCGCGACCCGACCGTCTGGGCCTGCCACCGGTGTGGTCGGCGCTGGTCGGAATATGACCGAGAGGCGTTGCGATTGGCTAACGCAAGGTTGAAACTCGTGCCGAAGCCGGATCAGGCCAGCCAGCGGCTGCTGCCGGGGTTCTCAGACGAGTGACCTGCAACGCTCGCACCCGTCCTCAGCGACGGGTGAGGATTGAAACAGACGAGTGACAGCGACCCACCGAGTGAGGTACCATGGGCGGGCTTGGGAGCAGGCAGTGCAGCAGTCTCTGGGCGTTTTGCGCGATTCATCGGAGACTGGCGTGACGCGCTGACCCGTTAACGAAAAGCAGCCCCACCGCTATCAACGGTGGGGCTGCGTGTGTTCACGTCTCGCGCAAGAGAGTGAACCTTGTGACCCTGGAGAGTGGGAATGCAACAGGATCGTGTTGAGTCTAGCACGAGTCATACCGGCTCGTACAGCGTGCAGAACCACACAAACCATCCGGCCGGTTGTCGCAACGTCATGAAGCCGGCCGCGAACCCGCTGCCCGGTTGCCCGTCGTTGGCGACCCTGAGTTACGGGGAGCGGGAGATGGTCGTCTTCGCCGCCATGATGGATCAGGACATCGCGCCGTTGGAACTGCGCGTCCTGATCTACATCAACCATGTGCTGTACTCCTCCAGCGGTCGCGCAGACATCAGCCAGGCACTGCTCGCCCGTCGGATGCAGAGCAGCCTCAAGCGGATCTGCGCTGCCGTGTCCGCCCTGGAGCAGCGCGGGTACATCCAGGTGGATCGCTGCAACCGTCAGCGCAAGTACGGCCTGATTCGCCAGGACGTGGTGCGAGCCGTGGACCCGCAATGGGTACCGGAACCGGTACCTATTGAGGAGGAATGGGTACCGGAACCGGTACCCATCGTGGACGCTCAGGTACCGGTTCCGGTACCTGTCGAGCCGCAATGGGTACCGGAACCGGTACCCCGTACCTTTAACCCCGGAACCGTTAAGGAGGAGACTCCTTCGTCGTCTCCTCATATATGCGCCGATCCGCCGAAGCCAGCGGCTCGCAAGTCAGCGCGCCGCAAGCCTGAACACTCCCTGCCTGAGGATTGGCAACCCGACGAGGATCTGATCCAGCGCTGCGTCAAGACCAAGGGTCTCAGCGAGGTAAAGGTTCGCCAGGAAACCGAGCAGTTCCTGAACTACTACCTGGGGAATCCCTCGAAGCGGTGGGCGGACTGGAATCGGTGCTGGTGGAACTGGATGAACCGAGTTGCCCCAGGTGGGGCGTACCACAAGCCCGTGAAGGCTGCCGGGGGCAACGAGCGGGTGCGGGCCAACAATCTCGGGCTGGCGCGCCCGCTGACCAAGGAAGAGATGCGGAGGAAGCCCCATGTTCCTATCGTTTGACGGTCTCAAGCGGGCCATTGAGGCCGCTGACACCGACCCTGCCTATCGGCTCCAGGTGGAGCCGTACGACCCCTCCAGGCTGCGCTCAGCGTCGATTGAACTGCATGTCGGGAACACCATCGCCCGCTGGCGCAATCGCAGCCACGGTGGCTCCGTCATCACCCAGGTCAGCCCCGTCTCGCTGGACCTGATCGATGAACGCCACTTCGACATCCAGCGCGGCCTCGGTCCTGGTGACCTCGTGACGGTGGCCCCTGGCGAGTCGTTGCTCATGGCCGTGGACTGCTGGATCGCGCTTGGCCCGGGCTTGATCGGGCGGGTCGAGGGCAAGAGCAGCGTCGGACGGGCCGGTCAGCTGATCCACACGGCCGGCTTTGTGGATCCGGGATTCGTGGGGATCCTGACGCTGGAACCGATCAATTTCGCGCCGTTCCCGGTCGTCTACCGCGTCGGCCAGCCGGTCGCGCAGCTGGCCATCTCCAAGCTGGACCAGCCCACCAGCCGGCCGTACGGCCACCCGGAGATGCTGAGCCGGTACCAGGGCCAACACGAGGTGACGCCACCCAAGAGCGTCAGCACCGGCTCCCCGTGGGCTGTCACCCCAGGCGCAAGGAGGTACCCATGACCAAGAAGCGCGACCCCAACGACCGTGCGTGGGCCGATTTCAGCGAGGCGTTTCGCACTGACGGCCTGCCCAAGATCCTGGGGTCCAGCGTGACCCTGTCGGTCCTGGGTGCCACCCAGGATCTCGACCCGAAGCATTGCATCGAGTTGGGCGCGATCCTACTGGCGGACAAGCCGCTGATCCTGGTGGTGCAGCCGGGGGCCACCATCCCCAGCCGGCTGCGCAAAGCTGCCGACCTCGTGATCGAAGACTGGACCCCGGACAACCATGACGCCCAGGAGCGGCTGACCGCCGCCATCACCACCCTGACAGGAGAGATCGATGACTGACCACTCGCTTCCCTTCGAGGCGGCTCGCGCGCCACAGCCCTCGGCCGACATGGAGTCCCTCCGCGCCCTGGCGGCGAAGCTGGCGGCGCTGTACGGCAACCCTGACCGCCCAGACGACGCCACGCTGCAGGAAGAGCGCCGCAGCCTGGGATCGGCCTACGCCACCTGTGTGTGCCTGGGACGGGGCGGTACGGGCGAGGTGCTGGTGGTGGCCGCCACCGGCCACAACGGCGTGCGGTTGCCCGCCACCGACGTGCACGGGCGCGACATCACCACCTGGACGACGATCTGCCCTTGCCCCGATGGACAGGCCCACCGCGTGATGGTGGAGCGCGCCAGGCGGGACTCCACGGACCGATACCGCCAGCGGCGTATCGCCAGGATCGCGGGCGCAGCCGGCATCCCGCGTCTCTACGAGGGGCTGACGACGGACTCCTGGATCGCTGCGGCAAAGGCGGCCGGCGGCAAGGAGGGCGAGGTGCACGAGGTGTGGGACGTGCTTGAGACCTGGACTGAACTGACCGATATGGAGTCCCCCCGCTGCATCCTGCTGCTGGTGGGCAACAACGGCACGGGCAAGAGCGGGCTGGCTGCTGGCATCGCCCAGGACTGGGTGGGCCGCGAGCGCAGCGTCCTGTACCGTCGATCCGTCCAGATCACGGCCGAACTGCGCGCTGCGCCGTACCGACGGGACCGCGAGGACGACACCCGCCCCACCGAGATCGAACTGCTGGCGGCGTACCAGGAGTGCGACCTGTTGGTGGTGGACGACCTGGGCGCGGAGCAGGATGACCCACGGGTGGTGGAGCGGCTGTTCGCTATCCTGGACGCGCGGCTGCAGGAGTGCAAGGCGACCATCGTGACCACCAACCTCCCCTGGCCTGATCTGGCGGAACGGCTGGGTGAGCGACTGGCGGATCGCCTGTTCTCCACCAATGGTGCGGTGCAGGCGTTTCTGGCGACTCCAAATCTGCGCGCGAGTAGCTAGGAGCGTCTGGATGGAGCGATTGTTTGCCGACGGTGGGACCGTCGCCCTCGTGATGCAGATCGGCGGACGACGGCGGGTGTTTGGCAACCCCAGCCTGGTGGCGATCACCTGGGCCTGGGTGCGGGTGTCCGACGAGCGGGAGGTGGCTCGCAAGGCCGGCTACGTGCTGACGCCCGTGGCCCACACCCCCGAGGGGGCGGAGATCCCCGCTCGCAGCGATCTGGCCGAGTACTACGCCCTGGCGCAGGGGCTGAAGGCGCTGGCGCGCGCCGGCGGGCGTTGGAGCGGCGCGGTGTGCAGTGACAGCGCCCTCAGCCTGCGCCGCGCGTTGGGTGGGACGGCCTCGCCCGACCTGATCCCCCACGCCTGGCAGACCGAGGTGCGGCTCGCGAGGGGGCGGCTGGGCCAGGTGTGGCCGGTCACCGTGGGATCACACCCCACCCCGGAAGAGTTGCGCGACGGCGTGAAGCACCACCCCGAGGAGGCCGGCCCGATGCGGCTGGTGTCCCCCTGGAACGTGCTGGCCGACGATCTGTGCCGCCAGCAGCATCGACTCGCCCTGGAGGCGTGGCATGAGCAGTACCGAACCACCGCCGAGCCACACCTCGTCAGCGCCGTCCTCGACGCCATCGAGCGCGCCGACGCCGAACCCCCAGCTGTTGTCCGAAGTGGTCGTGAGCGGGACGGCGTACGCGCGTATCGCCCGCGACGGCCAGGAGTACGTCGTGATCCCGGGGATCCCCGCCAACGGCCAACCTGGGATCCAGCCGATAGGCGCACGAGCGATACCTTTTCGTGGCTATCCGACCCTGGTGCAGGTGATGCTGCGACAGGCGAATCGGGTGATTGATCGTGACGGCGGCTACGTGAGCGGGGCCACCCAGTGGAGCGTGGCCCTGGACGGGGTGCTGGTGTACTGCCCCGCCATCCCGTCGATGGACGCCTTCATGGCCCTGACCGACGCCCAGGTGGCCGTCAGGAAGCTGCTGAGTCACCCCATCAGGTGGCAAGACCCCGAGGACTGGACGGATCGGGCGGTGTACTACCAGGGCGTGCCAGCCTGGATCAGATCCTTCACTCCCGCCCGTGGCGAGGTGCTGCTGCAGGCCGACGAGGGCTTCAGCTTCCCGCCCACGCCGATCACCCAGGAACTGGGGACCGACCCCACCCCTGAGGAGCGCAACGCCGTGCTGGTCGATCTGCTGTCCGACCGGGTGTGGTGGTCGCGCCAGATTCCGGGGGTACCCCCGGATGAAATTGGAGACTCGTCGCATGGATGACACAGATCTGCGCCGCACCAGCCCGTCAACCGAGGAATCAATACGATCCCTCGTCGAACAGGTGCCAAACGGGAAGGTCTGGTACACCGTGGACAGCACCCATCTTGCGTTGAAGTTTCGCGAGGATACACCATTCGAGGTGTGGCAGGCCGAAACGCGCACGCTGTTGGAGGTGGCGAGAGGCATCCAGTGGCTGGTGGGCGATGCGCTGGCGTTCGGAGAGGATCACTGGGGCGAGGACGCCGCGCAAGTGTTCAACTTCGAGGAGTACACGTTCGACACGGTGGATCGGATGGTGCGCACATCGAAGGCGATACCACCCCATCGTCGTCGTCCGAGCGTGGGCTACACGGTGCATGACGCGGTGGCCCGCCTGCCACCCGCGCAACAGGAGGAACTGCTGGCCCACGCGGAGGCGACCCAGGCCACCCTGGAGGAGATGCGCGGGATGGTGCGGACCACCCGACGACGGCTGATCCGCGAGAGCGCCGCCCGCCAGCCGGTCCCGGACCTGGCCCTGCCCGCCTGCACCCTCCAGGTGGCGGACGCCCGCCAGCTGCCACTGGACGACAGCTGCGTGGACCTGATCATCACCTCACCCCCCTACGGGCTGGACGTGGACTACGGTCAGGGCGACGTAGACCCCGAGTCGTGGCTGGACTTCATGGAGGCGTGGCTACGCGAGGCGTTGCGCGTGACCAAACCGCACGGCCGCCTCGCGCTGAATACGCCCTTGGACACCACCAAAGGCGGCCTACGCCCCACCTACGCGAATGCCGTGATCTCCGCCGTGGAGATGGGCTGGACCTACCAGTCCACCATCGTCTGGCACGACAACAGCACGACCAAGGGCAACCGCGCCCTCGGCTCGGTCGATTCCGCCGCCCGCCCGTTTCACGTCAGCCAGGTGGAGATGATCGCGCTGTTCTCGAAGGGCGAGTGGGGACCATCCTCGGACAACCCGGACGACATCACCTCTCAGGACTGGCAGACCGCCGGGCGTGGCCCGTGGACCCTGCCAGGCGAGACGCACGCCTGGGAGGGCTTCCCGGCCGCGTTCCCGGTGGAGATCCCCCGCCGCCTGCTGCACTACCTGAGCCGGCTGGGCGATCATGTGTTGGATCCCTTCCTGGGATCGGGCAGCACGGCGGTGGCCGCCCTGGCGACCGGCCGACGGTTCACCGGCACGGACCTGGACCCCGAGGCGATCAACAGCACCCAGCGACGGCTCGCGACCGTCAGTAGCTTGAAAGTACCCTGATGCATCTTCTGGTACGCCTGCGCAGCCCGCGTGACCCCTCGAATCTGCGGAAGACCTGGACGGTGACGGTCACCTGCCCGCACGGCAGCACCACCACGCCGTGGCGGCGGGCCTGCCGCGACGGGTGCCACCTTCAGTCAGCAGCCGGCGCGGCCCGGTGCCGTCAGGTGACGCCGCCCCAGGATCTGGTGGTGGCGGCCGGCATGATCCGCCACGGCCTGGCACTGCGCTGCGGCTGCGACAGCTACCACTGGATGACACGCGGCCCGCACCACCATCAGCTGGAGGAATCCGCATGGATTCAGGACAAGGAGCGGCGACTGCCGTCCGAGGAGGAGGAACAGCTGCGCCAGTCCCTGCTGCTGGATTCGCTGGCCTGGGAGCCGGTGTGGACGCCCGACGATGCTGATTGATTGCCCGGGCTGCGGCAACAGACCCGGCAGCGCCAGTGGCCGTCGGCGGGGCTATTGCCGCGCCTGCTGGGCTGTACGACCTCTACGAGGAGGACTTCGTGTCCCAGTCACCACCCCTCACAGCACCCCCGCGCGTGTTTTCCCCGAAGCCCCGCCCGACGATCACCCTCCCGGCTGCCCCGTCACGCGGCCCCATCGTGACCCCGATTGACTGGAGCGCCGGCGACCGCCTGACCGCACAGTGCTTCTGGGCCAGCACGGAGAAGGACGGGGACGCCTGGACCTGTTCGGATGAGGCCGTGACGCGGGTGATCAACTTCGGGATGGGCGCGAAACCGGTGGTACACGGCACGCCGTTTGGCCACGGGCATCTGACGGTGCACATCGACCGTCTGCCGCTGGCCATCGCGGGGCAGTTGATCCGGCATCGGGTACAGCACCAGAGCGAAGACGGCGAGCCGGTGTGGGCGATGGACTGGCTACCGAACATCAGCCAGAAGTCCTATCGCTACGTGACAGCGGGCGGCTCACGCCCGACCGAGGCGAACCTGGACGACGTGATGCACCTGCCCCTGGCGGACGAACTACGGACGCAGGAGGGGAGACCCGGAGCCTACACCTACCAGCCCATGCATCCAGGACTGGCGATCAACCTGGCGGCGCGGATGCGCGCACACGCGGACGACGCCTGGACCACCTACATGGATCTGGTGGCAAGTGGACTGGCCCCGGAGCAAGCGCGGTTCGTCCTCCCCCAGGCCACCTTCACCAGGATGTACGCCACGGCCAGCTACCGGAACTGGCTGAGTTGGCTGGTGCAACGGAACGACGCACACGCCCAGGCCGAAGTGGTGCAGGTAGCCGAGCAGGTGGAAGCGATCATGGCCCAGTGCATCCCAATCACCTATGACCTCTGGCTTTCACACGGGCGTAGACCCCTGTGAAGGCGCGTATGCACGCTCCCTTACAGGAGAGGGAACCCTGTGAACAGTGAGCAGTTCCTCGATGAACAGGGGCGGGAGTACGATCTGACCCCCCAAAGCCCTGGGCATTCCCCCAAAGATGCGACAAAAACCCGTCTGTATGGCGGTATTGCGGCGAGATACTGGGTGGGATCACCAGGAGTGAGTGAGTTGATCGCTGGAATCGGGTACTTCTACGAGCCAATCCGAGTGGCAGACCAGGAATCGGTGCGCCTGGAGATGGTCGAAGCCTTCCAGAAGCGGGTGGTTGACGCCGTACACGAGCGCACCGGCCTGGAGATCAGCGGTGATGACCTCGCAAGACTGCAGATGTTGGAGATCTGGACGGCTGAACCCGACCTGATCGAGCGGTGTAAAGCCTTTGAGCAGGGCTGGTCCGCCATGAAGCCGGCCGGTAAGGGCGTGCGTGACCTGACCGGTGCCGACATTGCCCAGCTGTTTCGGCGCGTTGGTGCGAAAGTAGAGCGGGAAGAGTAGCCCCAGAGACGGGGTATAGCTGCGGCAATGCGAAAGAAGGACGTATGAGCGTGCATACCGATGAGGTAGAGATCGTCATGTGCCAGCCGAAGGACGAGCAGTGGGCCGAGGCGATGCTCAGTGTTGCTCGGTTTCTGGAGGGGGCCGGTACCTATGCCGAACTGATGGACGACGACCGCGCGCTCAGGGTAGCCCTGTCAACGGCAGTCCTGCTGCGGGAGCAGGAGCGCGAGTGGCGGGTAGCCAGGAGATCAGGCAATGGATGACCCAGCAGCGACCGGCTACGTCGGACTCCCGTACACCCCGGGCAGTGACACCTCACGGGCTGCTGCCGTCCAGGCGCTGGGGTCAGCCGACACCCAGCGGGAGCGGGTGCTGGCCCTGTTGACCCAGGCTGACGACGAGGGGTGCACCCACGAGGAACTGCAAGAAGCCTTACGGACGCTGGGCTATCGGTACTCCGACAGTGGGGTGCGCACCCGCTGTAGCGAACTGGTGGATCAGGGCCTGGTGGAGGACAGCGGGGGACGCCGACGCAGCCGACACCACCGGTGGATGGCCGTCTGGCGGGTGACCAAGCCAGAGCGGGAACCCAGTCAGGTGCTAGTCCACTGTCCGGAAGGCTGCACGCAACCTGAGCGAGCGCATGAACTGAGCGTGGACTGCTGGTGCCAGCCGGTCGTGGAGTCGTACGGCATGAGTGAGGAGGAGGACGAGGGTGATCAGCGAGGACCGGTTGGAACTGAACCTGGAGCGAGCAGCCCACCGTGAGACACGGGCGTACCTGGCTCGCATGACCCAGGCCGCACAGTACTGGCAGACCAGGGCGCGCTGGTCTACCGGCGAGCGGGATACCGAGGGGCTACCGATCCCCGACCCGCTACCTACCCCTGCCCCTGATGGTAGTGGTGGTGGTGGTGAGGTGATGGTGCTGGTGTGTGCGGTGATGCGGTCACTCGCCCACCTGGCAAGCCACCTTGCCCTACAGCAGGGGGGTACCCCGCCCGACCCCGAGGTAGGGGGGTGGGTCACAGAAGTCCAAGACCGGGTGGACCGCCTGGTGGCAGCGCTACCGGCCGGTACCGGTGGTGGGGACACACACACACCAGGGGGCCATAGGGGGTACCCCCCCACCCAACCCGGTACGCCGGGGCCGGGCCACAAACGGGGGGAGCATCAAACCAACCCCCCCACCGCCTAATTATCGAGAGAAAATCCCCTAATTTCCCAGAAGATTCCCCCTTTTTTCCAGCGGCAGAGGGGGCTAATTTCCCACGAAATAAAGACAAATTCCTCGCAGAGGGGAGAGAAGATTTCCCCACGTTTTTTCACAGGGAGGCGTCATGGCGAAAGGGGCGAGGAGCGCCGGTCGGAAGACCAACGTGCAGCGCACCCGTTGGCTGGGTCACAAGACGGCCCTGCCGCGTGAGCCGCGTGCGGACAAGGGGGCGGCCTATCTCAAGACGTTTGGCAGTCGAGCGAAGAAGCGGGAGGCGCAGGATGGAACGGATCATCTGGCGGCGGTGGTACCTGACGCACGAGTGGCGCAAGGCGCGCGAGAAGCTGGTGACCACGCTGGTGTGGAGCCTGCCCCGCTGGCTGATCTACTGGGCCACGATTCGGTTGGCGGCCCACGCCACCACCGGGGTGTACCGACGGACGGATCCCAACACCCTCAGCGTGATGGAGGCGCTGAAACGCTGGGAGAACCCCACCACCCGCCCGCCGATCCAACTGCGACGGCGACCGGGTGGCATCAGGAGGCATAGTCTGCCATAATCGCAGATGAGAGGAGACCCAGTGTGAACGAACAGCGGGCTGGCGAGTTGGCTCGCCATGAGGCGTACGACCAGGGGTATCGGCTGGGCGCGTGGGAGACCCGTAATCGCCTCGGGCATCGGTTCCCGATGGGGCTGCTGATCGGGATGGCGTTGGGGGCGCTGATTCAGCCGCTGGTCTTCTTCTGGAAGGGGGTGTGCTGGTGAGCGAGTACACCCTGCGCCAGACCACGCCCGAGCAGGTGACCACCCACTGGAGTACCTGTTACGCCCATCACTCCGCCTGTATGCAGCGCAAGGTGGAGGAGATGACCCGAGAGATCCAGGCGGCGGAAAAGCTGGGCGCGTACACGGCGTTGAAACTCACGCAGCAGGTGGAAGAGAACGTGCGCCTGACCGAGGAGATCGTCGCGCTGCGGGAGGCGCTGCGGCTCATGTACTACGGCTCGGACACGCTGTCGCAGCGTGAGATCCAGGAACAGGCCCGCGCGCTCCTGGCGACACGTGAGGGGAAGGGATGAGCGACCGTGACGTGTACCTCACCGAGGTGTGGGATGGGAACGTGGTCACGTACACCGTGAGCGAGATCTGTGAGGTGGCCGTCAAAGATGATGTCGGCAAAGCCGATAGTCGCGCCGCGCAGCGGTTGGGGATGGGCAAGTGTGGGCAGCCGGCCACCCATCGATATGACCGTGAGCGGGACTCCTGGCCCGTGTGCGTGGAACACGCCGCCCTGATGGCCCAGCACTTGAATCGCCATGACGTGGGCAATCTGGTGCCGTTGGAGCCGCAGCGGTGACGGAGCAGGAAGAACGCTGGGTGCTGATCGAGGGGGAGGACGGCGACGGGCAGCGTCGGTACGGCGTGCTGGACCGCGCCGAGGTGTGGGCGACCCTGTGGGTCACCAGCAAGCAGGTGGCCGCCCGCACGCGCAACCAGCGCCTGAAGAAGTACCCCTGGAGTGATCTGGGCGCGCAGACCGTGGAGACGACGTGAGCGACCTCCAGCGAGGAGCAGACCGCATCCAGGATCTCACTGCGCAACTCGCAGCCGAACGCGCCGCCCGGCAGGCGGAACGCGAAGCGATGGAGCGACTGACCGAGTCGCAGCATCGGTATGTGGCCCTGGTCGCGCTCCGCGACCAGCAGATCGCCGCGCTGCGGGAGGGGCTGGAATCGCTGGTGGGTAACGCTGGCGGATACGACATGAGTATCGTGCGGGCGTTGTGTCACCAGGCCCGAGCAGCCGGTGGTAACCCCTCTGCGCTGAACCTTGTCGAGCGCGTCATGGCGGCGGAAGAGAAGGCACGCGCGCTCCTGGCGCAGCCGGCCGGCGACCAGGAAGGCAGAATGAGCGACACGTGGACACCTGGATACGCATTGAATGTCCTGTACAGCTATGCGTTCGATGCGCCGTCCACAAGGAGAGACCCGGGCCTGAACGACATCAACATGGCGCGCGACGTATTGCTCGTGGCTATCAAGCAACTAGCAGCCGAGCGCGTCGCCCGGCAGGCGGAGGCGGCCGAGTGAGTTGTATAGGTGGCACGCATTATTTCACATGGTCAGGAGGGACGACAGGCAACGACCCCGGGCCGTCGCTGTACTGCCGCTGCGGATCGGTGAAGCGCGGCGATGCGGACATGATGCGGATTATTGCCGCCCAACTCGCAGAGCGCGACCAGCAGATCGCCGCGCTGCGGGAGGGGCTGGTGCAGGCCGAAACCGCGTTACTCGCCTACCGATTCCCAGCAGGCGAAAACGCAGAGCAGTTGAGCCGTCGAGCAGGCGATGCGATCACGAAGGCCCGCGCGCTCCTGGCGACGCCGGCCGCCGAGCCTGACGACGAGATCAGGATGCCAATACACCCGGGCATCCCTGGCGTGGGCGTCGTGGTGAGCGCCGGCCCGCGCCCAGAACTGGTGATCGAGCGTGATGTGTCCAGCATCGACTGTGAGCGGTGCGGCCGCTACATCGAATTGGACGAACACGAGGGCGACCTGTGTAACGACTGCCGCGCCACGATGACGGCTGGTGAGGAGGCGACGTGACCATCCAGCAGGCGTACGAGCAGGGGATCACCAGTCTGGGCAGGGCCACCTGGGGACGGGCGGCCTGGCTGGAGTTGCGGGTGGTGCGGGGCCTGCTGTCCATGACGGCGATGACCCACACCCCGTATCAGGAATCCCGTGAGACGCCGCTGCATCAGCTACCCCATGACGGCTGGGAGCGCTGGACACACCACACCAGACCGGACCTTGCCGATCCACCCCAGGACGACATGCCGCTCACGGCCCTTCCGTCCCAGGCCGACAAACCGAGCCATCCCCTCCCGGTCCCGCCCTCGCCATGAGTTGGCCAACGGGGCTGTCCCGTCTGGTGGTGGTCGAATGGATCGACGCCAGTTCCTTTGATGGCTGGCGTCCCCAGGCGGCCATGCTGACGGCCGTCCAGGGTGGGCTGGGCTGCCGTTCGGTCGGCTGGATTCTGTACGAGTCCGAGGATCGCCTGGTGCTGGTTCCCAACCTGTCCGAGGTGGGATCGGTCGGGGACGCCATGGTCATCCCCAAGGTCGCCATCCTGGAGGTGATCGACCTTCAGGAGGCGGTCGATCAGGACGCCGTTCCCCACCGTACGCCCGGCAAGCCGATCACGCGGAGCGACGGATGACGGTCCAATCCTCGCTAGCCCAGCCCACGCCGACGACCCGCACCATGACGAGCCGTGCCGAATCGCTCCAGCCTGACGGGCCTGTCCGTACCCGCGCCCCCCAGACCATGCCGACGATCCCTGCCGAGTCATGTCAGGTCAGTCCGCGCCGACGAACCATTCCAGGCCGCGCCGGGCCGGGCCGGTCCACGCCAGATCGACAGCCCCAGCCCCACCTCGACCGTCCATCCCAGGCCATGCCGACGGACCAGGCCGCTTCGTCCCATGCCTCACCCGTTCCTCCCGACATGCCATTCGCAGCCATCCCAGACCAAACCGCGCCGACAGACCCCGCCAGCCCCCTCTCGCCCCATCCGCCCCACACCGACACTCCTCCCCAGACTGGTCCGCTCAGATCCACTCCTGTCCTGCCCATACCGACCGTCCGCTCCACCTCCGACCGCGCCGGAACGACGAGCCAAATCGCCCCACCACGAGCCGCGCTGACAAGCCGGACATCACCTGGCCACCCCGCAACGCACCAGACCGACAGCCCAAGCCGCAGCGCCTCAAGCCTCACCGCGCCGACGGGCCGTCCCGGACCTGGTCGATCCAGTTCGCACCGACTATCCCGCCCGACCTCACCCTTGCCGGGCCAGCCCACACCGACGCTCCACTCCACCCCCTCCCGCGCCGGGCCAACGGTCCACACCCACCCCAGGCGGCCCTGCCCACGTCACACCGACAACCCCCCCCGCCCCCCCCCCCCCCCACCCCAGCCGACCAGC
>Ga0247788_1000006_pt1 | contig 24925 bp, 42 predicted proteins | sample UWRJS156409C4_FD_179910 | JGI IMG/M metagenome (GOLD analysis project Ga0247788, IMG submission 179910) | Soil microbial communities from Arlington Agricultural Research Station in Wisconsin, United States - UWRJ-S156-409C-4 | ecosystem: Environmental > Terrestrial > Soil > Agricultural land...
TTGGCAGACCAGGTGAAAAAGTGATCATTTATCCTACAAAAACCGAGCTTATCAAAGCACTGCAATGTGCGCGCCTAGAGGTGCAGTCATACGAACACCTTGATCCCGAAAACCCTACATTGGACGTACGCCTACAGTGTACCGAAACTGGGTGGGAGCTGCACACAGGCGACGCACAATACGACACCGATCACTCGGGTGTGTGGGGTGCCGACAGTGTGCGCCCAGATATGATAATCGGCGACCTGGTAGACGTCGCATCCTACCTCTTACTTGAGTGTAGGGATATGGAGGACGCGGCGTAGGCTATCCAGCGTAGCTCACAAGGTAACCTCCCACCTTGTGAGCTTAGCTAGGTGACTTACATAGAAAGTAGTTACATGGCAAAGCTAACGAAACAGCAAATTGCGGATAAAAACGAAGCGCTCGAAAACTTACGTGCGCTGTTTGCAGAGACACGCGCGCCTGAAAACGCACATCTCACCGAACGTGAGCTGGCTGCAATGCGCACAGTGTATGTGGTGCTCCGATCGGTATCCAAGTCGGGTATGTCTCGCACAATGACACTGTTTGTGATGCGAAACGGGGAACCGCACTACATCACCTACGATGTAGCACGCGCGGTAGGCTGGAATCGCGATCGCGAAGGTAACCTCAAGGTGTCAGGATGTGGCATGGATATGGGTTTTCACGTTGTGTACACACTAGCCGGCCTGCTGTATCCAGGCGAGCGTGGCGGTTACACTCTTACGCACAGGTGGGTGTGACCATGATTACACCTACCATCGGCATGGGAGTAACCGTATACCACTACACCGACCGGACCGCACACACGATCATACGCGTGTCCACATCCGGGAAAACTGTGTGGATTCAACGGGATAAAGCGGTCAATATCGGACCTGGACACACGCAGGAGTGGGATATCACACCCGACCCTGAAGGTGCGGTGTCGGAGGTGCGCCTGCGCGGAGGACGCTGGAAACAAGTGGGCACAAAGCACTATGTGTTACTAGGTGAACGTCGGGAACGGTTCGACTTTGAGTTCTAACGCCTACATCACCGCCACGAAATACGATTTTTTCAAAAGACGTCTTCAGGTCTTCAGAGATCATCCGTAGGATCTAGGTGTGGCAAGTGAGCCACCCGAAAACGAGGTTAGAAGTAAGATGTACATGTCACACCTGAAAGATAAGATGAGTCCGGAGATGTATGCCGAACTACATCGGTTCGTTGCTGAGGTACGTGCGGGTGAGAGTGTGGATATTGACAGGGTACGTATGGGGACGGGTAGCAATGCAGACTACGCTATCGTAGGTGGTCAGTATTTCGGCGCATGTGAACGTGGCGAGCGCATATATTGCATATACGCCGACCATGGGACCAAGTGTGTGCGCACCACCGCCACTGCGCGGGACTTACATAAGGCGTTCAAACTCGCACAGGAGCAAAAGTAGTACATGGCACACTTTGACCGAGATGACATCTTCGCGGCGTGGAATCTGTATCTCGCGCACGATCCCACACCTGCTAACCAAAAACGGCACACCCGCCTAAACATGCGAGGGTGGCTACCACGTAAGTGTGAGCTTGAATTGGTAGGCTTATCTGAGAATGCGCTTGAAATCTACCGCAATCTCGTGAAACCGCCCACCCCGGAGTACCCTGTGGCAAATTCCCACACGTCGTTCTCTAACCACACACTGTATCGTATGTGGGCGGGTTCGGGATTCGAACCACTGCAAGTGTATGTGTGGGCGGATTCCTTCGATAGCGCATTCGAGGAATTTGTGGAGTGGTTAGACGACAACGCTCCCAGCTACCTTACAACGGATGCAGAATTCGTGGAATTGCTAAACGAGTCCGCGCAGGAACTACATGGTAAGACATGGGACCAGCTTGTCGCAGATTGGAAGACTGCTAATGCAGAGTGGGCTGGGTGGCACTCCGACATGTGTAACGACCTGTCCGATGTAATCGAACATGCCGAAGCCGACCTCACGAGCATCGGACATACCACACTGAAGAATGGCACCCACATTACCTCCTATGAATGGGGCGGCGATGAGGTTACAGATAGTGACGAGTATGAGATTGTCCTACTCGCGGGGGTGGAGTCATGAAAACGCGGGCATTGGCGCTAGACGTCACACGTTACTACCACAATCTCCCACCTGAAGTGAAAGCTATCCGGGAGTGCTACGTGTACGACCCGGAGTCGTGTACGCACCTGTGCGAACTCACACCCAGCTACCACCTAGTGTACCTGTATACTTCGCTTGAGTGCACCTCCGACACGTCGGATGAAAGGCGCGAAGAACTCGAATGTAAGTATTGCTACCAGGAGCCCGAGGACACCTACATGCACGTGCGCGACGTACAAAAAATGACCAGTGTGGATACGGGGGAATTTGACGATATGGAATCCGCGCGTGAGTTCCTGTGCGGAAATTGGAGGGTAGGATGAGTATCTGGCTTTGTAACACATGCGCGTGCGGTGTATGCAACGATGACTGGTCCGCGCTCGACTACCACTATGTGGGAGACGAGGCCACGCGTGAGTACACGTTCCGCACCGAACGCCTGGAAACACTGGGATGGTTGACACCTACTTGGGCCACACAGGATGCCAACGGGGAACGGTGTGCGGTGTGTGACGGTAAGCAGTGGGAGACCATGACCGAGTTCGAGGTAAGCCAATGAAACACACGCCACAGATTCGCCTACAAAATGCGCGACTCGCGCTCGATATCGCACGCGAGCGTTGCCCACACTGGGACTATGAGTCCGAGGAAGCGCACGAGTGTTGCTATGTGGTAGACGATGCGCGTCGGGAGCTACGTCTGGCCAAAAAGGAGTGCAAGTCATGAAAGAGCGCACACAGGGACAACTAGCAGACCTTAGAACACAGCTGGATATCCCACACGACATTCGCGCACTTGCGCACGCGGCAAACTGGGACTTACACGAAGGCCCATGTGCGGAGACTTACGCGGAATGCTCCGTGGTAGGTTTCACGTCGGCGATTCGCGTACTTCGTGAGTGGGCAAGCGACGCCATACCCTCGTGTATGTGGCTCGACCACGAGGCCGATATCTGGCTCGAAAGTGAGCCCGAGTCTTACACCGACGAGGACGGGAACACATTCGAGCCGATGTGGGGAGACTACACTGAATATGACCGTAAGGCGCTACTGCGCCTACTTTTCGGGCGGGAATTGGGAGAATACCTGTGAGCCCCCGTTCCCGCGCACTGCTAGCGCTCGCGCTAGCGCTCGCGAGCGCGCCTACGCGGGCAGCTAACGCTACCCCCACGGGGGATGTAGCGACCCTCCGATCCTACGGCTCCCAGGTCGCTTGCGCAGGCGAGCGCTATTGGTCAGGTCGCGGTAAGCGCACATTCTGGACTCAAGGGGGACCATGTGCGCTCACGTATGAGCAATGTCTCATAGGGTACGTTACAGATGCCGATGGCCTACATAAGGTCACCGGGTGTTCCACGGACGACAAAAACTCACGAGGTAGGAAAGCAGATTATGAATAGGGTAGTTGTGTGTGGCGCACCTTGCGCAGGGAAGTCTACATATGCTCGCGAGGTGCTCCTACCTCGTGCGCCAGCTGGGACCATGATGTGGCAATTGGATACATTGATAGCCAGCCACGCATGGTCGGATCAATCCGAGGTAGCTGTGCGATACCTGGAGTCGCCGAACCCATGTATCGTGGAAGGGTGCGCAGCTGTAAGAGCCCTGCGCAAGTGGCTACAACGTCACCCGACCGGACGCCCATGTGAGCGCGTGGTCCGCATGACGGTACCGCGCACACCTCACACTCCAGGGCAGGCAAAGCTGGCCAAAGGTGAGGCCACAATTTGGGCTGAAATTGAAGCCGACCTTGTGAGCCGAGGCGTGGACGTGTCGCACATTGACGCCACTGTTTGAACCCCTGAAGACGTTTTTTAGAAAAGACGTCTTCAGGTCTGCCTCGATCATCCGTACGATCGGGGCATGGGCAAAGCAATCATCCTGGTAGCGGTTCTAATCAGCGGCTGTGTGTACGGGGGCTCGCGCATCTCTAGCGCGATTGACACCCTTCAGGTGCAGCAAAGCAGCGCGCGCATTGACGCACGCATCGCCCGTGACCTGCGCTGAAAGGTAAGACAATGAGCGACCATAACTGGATTTGGGTACCTGCTAAGACCCCGTCGGGCAAAATCCGACAAGTGCGCAAGTGCACTGTGTGTGGACTAGTCACCTACCCGAACGGCAGATTGACGCGTTGGGTTTACGCCAACGGACATGTAGCAGAGACTGCTACGATAGACGCACCTTCGTGCCATTAGTAGGAGACTAACCTTCGTGGCATACCAAAAACGACGTTTCCCTAGTGGCTGGAATATGCGCGGTAACTACATCGCCGACAAGGTATGTACTGTGTGCGGCTGTAAAGAGCTGAACACTAAACCACACACCCACGTAAAAGACGGCGTGTGTGCGCAGTGTGAACGTGAAGCGCGCGAGCGCCTACATAATGAGGAGTGGTAGCACAATGAAGTTCGTATATTACACCGTAGTGATTCCGTACACGTCGTCACATCACCGCACGGAGTGGCATCCTACAGCGGATACCACGCTCACACGAGGTGTGTTCGACACACACGAGGAAGCTATGATGTGGGCTCGGACCCACCTCGGACCCACAGAGTGGTCCATTAGGCGCGATGATAGCTATCAGCGCGCGTATTTCGCACACTTCCGTAAAAGCATACATCATGGGCGCAGGTCGGTGGACTTCATATGGCGTAGGCACAATCGCATGCGTGCGACCGCATGGTTCAAACACCTACAGCGCAGCTTTGGTCGGAGTGCAGTGTACACGGTGGGTCTGTGATGCACAAAGAGTCAAATATCGTACATGACCGGCAGACACACTGGGTGTGCCGCGACAAAGCACACTCACGTTATACGGTGTACGTTGTAGGTGTTACACACTCAGTTAGCGACTCAAGCTACCCGCTCACCGAAGGTGGGCGTAGTATCGCCATCGCTCGATGTGACTATCTCGCGAAACGTAAGCTGTGATGTGCCAGTGTAAGTTCAATGGAGATAACCGCGCCCGATATGGCCAAAGTGTCATATCGGGCGCACTTGCGTCCACTGTAAGCCGGTCCGCTGGGACCCCTGGGACGGCCGATCGGGAGGGTGGCGAGGGTAGCACCGGCCGACCTGGGATCGGCCGACCTGGGACCGCTGGGAGCGCAGGAAACGCCTTCCCTGGGACCCCTGGGACGGCCGATCGGGAGGGTGGCGAGGGTAGCACCGGCCGACCTGGGACCCCCGGTAGCGTGCCCACTCGCGAGCGATTGTGGTACTTAGGATTACGCCGCGCACATCCTGATATGCCAGCGCAGATAGCATTACAACTAGCTAAGAGGTAAGATGGAATCGCTACGGTGTGACAGTAGGAGATGGGTGGTCGAAACGCGTATAGCGCACTCCCGAGTGTGGCGTGCGCAGGCAAGCTATGACACTGACATGCAATGCTACACATGGGGAGCTGGTCTCCCACGTCCACACCGCACGCGATACCGTGATACGGTTACAGGTGAGACAATAGAGCGATGGTGGGACCATAGGTTGCGAGGTGTCACATCGCGCGTGATACCGGGCCAAAGGTAGGCGCCTACACGTACCTATGCGCGCCGCACTTCACCGCGGCCCACTCCACTCCACTCCACTCCACTCCACTCCACTCCACTCCACTCCACTCCACTCCACTCCAGCGCACACATGCCCCCGCCACCGCACGCCACCGCGCCCCGCCCCACCCCCGCGCGCCGCACCCCACCGCGGGCCGGCTAGGGGTACTCCGAAGGTTTACTACGAAGTTCCAGGTTTACTACGAGCTGCAAAAGTAGGTTTAGTATGAGCATCACCGCAAAACAGATTCGCGACCTCTCCGCCACCGGCCTCAGCAACGAAGCCGTCGGGCAACAACTCGGCTGCAAGACGGGCCGCGTAACTCAAGTCCTCAAGCGCCGCGCGTGCATCGGCCGGCCGGGCGGACAGGCACCGCTCGACGTGCAGATTCACTACGCTCGCCGCGTGGCCGAAAGCACGAACGACGAGCAAGCACGGGCTCTCGCGGCGAGCCTGCTGAAGCGATTACTCGAACTTGAATGAACCCGAACTTCCCCAATTCAAGTTCAAATTGGGAGAATCGAGCAGGCCGGGGGGTCGAAAAATCGGACAGGCCGGGGGTATGGCGAAAATCCGGGAGGGTAGGGGGTCGCGACCATACACGAATCCGGCAGGGTGGGGGCTTGTTACTGTAAGCGCAGTTTGCAACTCTAGTTGACCGATGCCCGCGCTCCGCATCCACGCCCTGAAGTGCCATCGTGACGACGCGCCCAAACCTCTCGACGTGACCTGGGAGGAGCTGGTCACCGAACTGACGACGCGACCCACCGGGCCGGCGTTCGCTGCGGACGTGACCGACAAAAAATCCGCCACGGCGGGGACCATCCCGGCGTGGATCCCGGCCAGTTTGAAAAGCCTCAAGCGCGGATCTGATTTCGTCGAGAGCGTGACCGTACTCGTGCTCGACTACGATAAGCAGCACGTCGTCGAGTGGGATCAAGCGGTCAAAAATCTGACAGGGGCGGGGCTTGCGTTCGCTTGGCACTCGACACGCAGCCACCGGCCGGTCGACGGGAGCCTCAGCTATCGCATGGCGATCCCGCTCTCGCGCCCCTTCACCGAGGTCAAAGCGTGGTCGCAGTTCTACGAGTACGTGATCGCCAAGTTCGCGGCGAGCATTAGCCGCACCGACGGCTCAACCAAGGATCCGGGCCGGCTGTTCTACGTGCCGATTCTCGTCGAAGGGGGCGCCGAGTTCGAATCCGGATACCACCCCGGCGAGCCGCTCGACGTGGACGCCGCGCTGGGCGACATGCGCGCGAGCGGAACCACGCTACGGACCGATGCCAACACCGCGTTATCGGCCCTGCTCAAAGGCGACCACGCGTTACTCATTGGCTGGGAGAAACACGGCTACGAAACCTTGAAGGCGCTACTCCAGGCCGATCCGCAGCAGCCGTACGCGGAACCAGGACACCGGGACAAGGCCCTGTTCGCGTGCGCGACATGGCTCGCGCCGCGCGTGTACCGCAAGACGAGTCCGCAAGACGTGGTAGCGGCCTGCAAAAAAGGACTAGCGCTACCCGACTCACGCCACGCGGACGGGCGCACGTTCCTGGCCAAGCTAGAGCGCGCGTGGGCGGACGCAACCGAGGCCACGGACCCGACCACGGACCCGGTCACGCAGTGCCAGCTAGGGGGGCGTGACGGGCCCTACTCAGATGTAGAGATCATGACGTACGTGCAGGAGCAACGGCTCCCCACGAAAGAACATCTAGCCCGCCAGGCAATCATCCAACATCAAATGAGTTACTACGTCTTCTCGGACGGGGACTACGTCTACGCAGGAACTAAGCAGACCGGCGAAACCTTGATCCGGCAGAAGCTAGCGGCGGCCGATACCTTGGGTGTCGCCACCAAGACGATCGATCCGAAGACGGGACTGCCGCGGAACGTGAAATACGGGGACCTTCTCGACGGCCACCGCGCGGCGGTACGCAAGGTCACGCCGAGCCTGTCAATCAAGACGTCCTACGTGGACTGGAAAACCGACACGTTGATGCACTGCATCTGTCCGCGCCGGCTAGACCTCCAGCCGATCGAGGACGAGGACGTGACCCGGTGGCTCATGTCGTGGGGCGATGAAACCCTCCTGGACTGGCTCGCCACCGCTGCACGTCTCGATAAGGCCACGGCGGCGCTCTACCTATCCGGCCCCCCGCAGGGCGGCAAGACGATGCTAGCCCGAGGTCTCTCGACGATATGGGGCGGCCCCCCGACCGAGATGGAAAGCATCGGCGACTCGTTCAACGGCGAACTCACCGACAACCCGGTCGTGTTCGCGGACGAGTCCTTACCCGAACGCTTCCGCAAAGACTCGGGCCTCCTGCGCCGGCTGATAACGGCGGAAAGCATCACCCTCAATCGTAAGTACATGGCCCCGTGCAAGATGCAGGGCAGCTTCCGGATCGTGATCGCGCGCAACAACCTGAACCTGTTCGGACCCGAGGTCATGACCAGAGAAGACGTGGAGGCGGTCGCCGAGCGGATCCTGTACTACCACGTGCCCGACAAGGCCCCCTACTTTCATCCGGTACGCCTGGCGCAGCACATACTGTGGATGGAACGCACGCGGTGTGAGTTCGCGGCGGAGCGCTCTAAAAACCGGCTATGGGTAGAAGGGCGTGATAGTGAGCTGCACCGGCACATGCGAATTAGTAGCCGTGAGCGGAGCCTCGTGTGCCAATTCATTATGGAACTATTGCGCAATCCGGTACCTGTAAAGCACATACCGAGGCGCGAACTTGACCTGAACCGGCGCATCGCCATATCGCCGCAGCTGGTGTATAATAGTTGGCAGACGTATCTAGCAAAAGAGCGTCAGTTGAGCCTGAACCAGGTGGCGCGCGTGCTGGCGGAGTTGGGCACCCGAAGCGCCGACATCTACGAGATCCACCTTGAAGACCTGCGGCAGTACGCACAAGCGCATTCCTACCCGAGCAAGATCGAGGATCTGATTGACGACGCTCACGCAAAACTCGTCGCCGCTCACGGAAACGGGGCCGGCCCAAACTGATAGGCCGCCGGGTCGACCGGACCTAGAGCTGCTACACAGCCCGACCGACCTCGGGCGCACGGCGTGTGCGCGTTACTATGCATTCTGGCACCGCGGCCCGGCGCTTGGGATCGAGCGGGAGCCTAAGAGCGAGAGCATGAAACTCGGGAGCGAGCTGCACAAAATCAGCGAGAATTACCTCACGCGCGGCGAGCAGCCCGATCGCTTGACGCAGGCCGGCCAGATGTTTATCGCGGGCCTGCCGTTCCTTCCGCCGCCAGGCAGCGGGGGCGTGGAAGCGGAAAAGGTGCTGGACGTTAGCGGCTACCAGTACTTCATGGCGATCGACTACCAGGGGCCGTTGCCGAAACTCGACGGTGTCTGGAGCCTCGACCATAAGACGTCAAAGAGTCCGGCGCGCTACGGTCTGTGCCAGGAGTACACGACCGATCCGGATACGCACAAAGAGAAGAAGGGCTTTCTCGACGACGTACAGGCGGTGATCATCGCAGCCGCGCAGTTGCTAGAAACGGGTGCGAGCTACGCACAGCTGCGTTGGCTGTACTACAAGAGCGTCGGAGCGCCGATAGCGATACCGAGGGACATTCGGCTAACTCGAACGCAGGTTGAAGACGCTTTCGGGACACTAGTACATCCGCTAGCGGAGCGAGCTACAGCGTTACGAAGTAGTAACAGTCACCCCCTAACGCTTGAGCCGAACCCTAAACGGTGTCACGCTTACGGGAGACCTTGCCATTACACTGAAATCTGTAACCTGAGTCTATCTGAACGTCTGAATCCGAAGTCCAATAAAGAGGTAATACCGATCATGTCGTTACTCGCAAAAGCAGAAGCCCGCGGCGCACTTGCCGCGAATCAAAACTCAACCTCCACGAGCAACGGGGCCGCGCCGGCACCGGCAACCGGGGGACTTCTCGCGAAGTCTGCTGCAAAAGCCGCGGAGGCTTCTGCGCAGTTCACGCGGGAGGTTATGAAGGAGGACAAGATCAACCCGCCTGAAGCGAAGTCCGCGCCGGAGGCGAAGCCCGCGCCCGCACAGACCATCGTCCCGACGGCCGCGTTCGACTCGCGCGTCCTCGCGATCATCGCGGACCGGCTCGGTGACGCGTTGAAGTTGATCGCCGCCGACCTTCGGAAGTAAGAGGGTGGGGCAGTGACCGACGCGCAGAAAGCCGAACACTTTTCGCAAGTGCTCGATCACGTGACTTCGCTGCTCACGACATGCGTGAGCGAGAAGTGCACGCTTGCCGATCACCTTCGCGTTGAGTACCCGGACATGATCACGCTGGAGTGGGGCCGCGACTCGCCAGATCTCGCGGTCACCGAGCTTGGCATCTCGGGGACGTTGACCTGCGGGTGTGTCTTCGTGCCCTGGCACGCGATCATCCACGTGCGCTCGACGTATGGAACGTACTACGTGAAGTGGAGACCGCGCCGCCTGCGCCTGATCAAGGGCGGCTTGTCTTGAGCCTCGCCAGCGATATCGCCGCCCGCCTCGGGCGCACCGTCACTCCCGGCGGGCAGGTCGTGAACTGCGTTATGGAGACGATCGACTTCCGGCGCGTGCGCGACCTGCCGCGCCGGGAGTGGCCCGAGGACCCGACGCTTGACCGCTTGGTCGCCGCTCTCACGCGCGAGTTGAAGACTCCGCACGGCACAGAGACGTTGCGCCCGGTGCAGGCGGCTACGCTGTCCGAGCTGCACGACTACAAGGGCGCGTTCGTGACCGCGCGCGTGGGCGCGGGCAAAACGCTGATCGGCGCGCTCGCGGCAACGGATTTGGTGCTCGACTCGAAACGGCCGCTCTACATCACCCGCGGTGGCGCTGAAGCCTCGACCCGTCGAGCCCTGTATAACATATCGGCGCACTGGAAAATCCGCCCGATCGTTCTGACGTCCTACTCCAAGTTGGCGCTCGACTACGAAAACAAAATCTTGGGCGACTACCAGCCCGACCTCATAATCGCGGACGAGTCGGATGCGATGGCCAACACTAAGTCTGGGTGTTGGCAGATCGTCGGACACTACGTGCACGCCAAGCGCGCAGAAGAACGCGCACGGAAGCTGCCCTTCGGCTCGCTCCTGGTGTTTGTGCCCATGTGCGGCACCCCGACCGACGTGAGCATCCGCCAGTACTGGCACCTGTTACACGCCGCGCTCGGTCCCGAGCGTTGCCCCGTGCCGAAGGACTGGAGCGAGAAAGCCGGCTGGTGCGCGGCGCTCGACGAGGGCGTCACGCCGGAGTCGCGCTGGCAACCAGGCGCACTACCGAGGCTCGACTTGGAGGCGGCGGTAGGAGAGTCGGACCTCGAACGTGCGCGTAACGCGTACGGGTCACGGTTCCGGAAAACACCCGGCATCATGACCACCGGCGATGCCCGGCCGCCGAACCGCCTGCACATTACGGCCATCGATCTGGAGGCCAGCCCCAAAGTCGCCGAGATGATCACGCGGATGCGCCTCACGTACCGCACGCCCGACGATCACCCGTTCGAGATGCCCATGGAACTGTGGCGTCACGCGCGCGAGTTGCAGGCGGACTTCTACAACGTGTGGGACCCCCGCCCGCCGGCGGAATGGCTCGCGGTGCGTAAGGAGTGGCATCTAATCCGCGATGACAACTACGGCCCGCGCCTGAAGTACCGCACGCCTGGGCACCTCGTGCAGGCGATCACGGCTGGCAAGGTGAAGGATGCGCACCTCGTGAGCGCGTGGAACGCGTGGGAGGCGATGCAGCCCACCTTCATACCGAACCCCGTGCCGGTGTTCGTGGACGATACTACGACTAACAAGTGCGCCGAGTGGCTTGAGGCCAGCAAGGGCGGGCTCCTGTGGGTCGAGCACCCGGCGCTCGGTGAACGCCTGGAGCGCCTCACCGGGATCCCGTTCTACCACTCCAAGGGCCTAAGAGCGGACGGCAAGTCACTAGAGCAACACCGTAAGGGATACCCCGCCATCGCCTCGGTGAGATCCTGTAGCTACGCGCTGAACTTGCAGAAGATTTTTCATCGCAACTATTACGCAACTCCCATGTCGACGAACAAGTTCTGGGAACAGTCCATGGGACGCACGCACCGCGACGGGCAGACTGCGGACACGGTCTACGTCGAGGTGGCCATGATGGTTAGCGAAGCCTACTCGTCGATGGTCTACGCCATACGTAAGGCGGAGATGGTCCACAGCACCATGAAACAAGGGCAAAAGCTGGTGTATGCGGAAGTGCGTGACTTGAGCAAGATCGAGGACTTGATCGCGCGTCGCGATGATTCGATGTGGCTCGGTGAGATTGACGCCGTGTAGCCCTTGATCCTCTAGAGGCACGAGTTCACTATAGTTGTTAGGTGCAGTTCGCACCGCGTAACTACGAGGACAGGTATATGGGAGCACTCAGTTATAAGGGTCTGGGAACGGCGACGGCTTACGGCAGGCGCAACAAGCTCGACCAGAACGGCGACTACGCCGTGCAGGTCGACGCGATCAAAGAGGCGGTCAGCATTGAACGCGGCGGTAAGAAGTCGTATGTGATCGAGTTGACCGTACTGGAATCGGATAACCCGAAGATCCGGGCCGGCGAAGAACGCAGCGTCACGATCAACCGGCTGGATTCGGATCTCAACTATGAGGTCCAGACGGCGCTCGCCAACCTGCGAAACTTCCTCGCGGCGGCGATTACGGACCTTGAGCAGACCTACGTGGACCCCGAGGTTCCGGTTCCGCCCGGCGAAACCGAAGACTTCTGGGAGCGTATGGCGAATCTGTCCATGGACGACGATGGCGCCGCATTCCGCGGAGCGAAGATGCGCATGAAGGTCCAGCGGATCGATACGCGGAATACGAAGGAGCTTAGAAAGCAGGGCGCGAGCGAGGCCGAGATCGAGCAGAAGAAGTATGCGCACTTTGTCTGCCGGCCGTACAACCTTGCGCTGGTTCCCGCATGAACCCGACGCGTCCCGCCCCATGGTTGCTGACAGCGGTTCGCGCTGACTACAACTGGGACGCGAGCGACTATCTGCGCGTGGACGAGCTGAAGGGGTGGATGCGCGATCATCCCCCCTTCGGCTCGTACGATCACCGGATCTTGAGCACGATCCTCCTACTGCAAGCCGAACTAGCGGCGCTGAAGGCGCTATGAGGCACCCGGACCGCTACCGCCTACTAGGCATCGTCAGGGTCTCGCCGGCGTGGATCGGCGTGCCCGGTGTCGTGCGGGACGTTCACAACCAAGCGTCGGGCCTGCTGTACCTACGGCGCGTGTACCTCGGGCCTCGCGCCTACCTGCACAAGATCGCGCAGGCGGACTTCGACCGGCACCTGCACAACCACCCATGGACGTGGGCGTGGAGCCTTATCCTGTGGGGCGGGTACCTGGAGGAACGTCAAGGCGGCGTCGAGCGCACGAAGTTGTGCGGCTCCGGGAACTTGCTACGCGCAGGGGACTATCACCGTATCGCCTCGGTGCTGCCCAACACGTGGACCCTGTTCATAACGGGCAAGCGCGCGTCCTCGTGGGGCTTCGCTACGCCGCAGGGGCACGTCGATCACCGGGCGTATTTTCAGTGAACCGCACCGTCGCCATAGACACAGAGACGCATCTCATTCAGCGCCCTGTTGCCGCGCCTCGCATGGTCTGCACAACGTGGGCGACTACTGGAGACGAGGGAGGGATCGCAACCGGCCCCGAGATGTTGGCCCTATGGCATGAGTGGATCCGCGGTACCGATCGCCTTGTCGGGCATGCCTTCGCCTTCGATACCACCGTCGCCATGGCTTTCGATCCCGACCTGATCACGCCGATCTTTCAGGCGTACGAGGACGAGCGGATCGAAGATACCCTATTGAACTTCAAGCTGCTCGACATCGCGCACGGGCGACTAAAGTTCCAGAAATTGATGGGCGGCGGATACGGGCTAGACGCGTGCGCGCGACGCGCGGGCGTGTTCGTGGACAAAGCCGACGTCTGGCGCCTGCGCTACGCCGAACTCGACGGCTTGCCCTTGGATTTCTGGCCCGAGGACGCCAAGCAGTACGCCAGAACGGACGCAACAGCCACGTTAGCGGTATGGCGCTATCAGCAGAAGATCGACGCCGCCTGGCGCGCCGAGCACGGCTCACCGATTCTCAAAGACGCGCCTCGACGCGCGCAGTACGACCTCGCTCTACGTCTCTGCTCGATATGGGGCGTGCGCACGAACGCGACGCGAGTGCGCGAGCTAAAAGCGGCGACCGAGCGGCGCATGCACGAGCTGTGGAAAGGCGGCTGGACCGCTGCGAAGACTCAGAAGCGTCACGCGCCGCTCACGCAGTCAAGCGCGACGTACACCGAGAAAGGCAAAACGTGTACAGGCCCGCTCGTGCGCCCGAGCGGCTCTAAAAACATGAAGGCCGCTCAAGCGCTCGTCGAGCAGTCGTTCCAGGCGCGGGGCGAGCCGGTCCCTATGACCGAGCCGAAGGAAAACCCAAAGACGGGCAAGACGGCGGAGCCTCGGATCAGCACGTCGCGGGACACGTGCATCTTGAGCGGCAACGTAGTCCTAGAAGATTTCGCCGAATACGCGCGTACGGGCACCTTGATCAAGCGGATCGCCGACCTCGAACACGGCGTAACCCTTCCGCTTCAGCCCCGGTACGACTCGCTGCTCGACTCCGGCCGTACTTCGTCGAGCAAGGGCGCCAGCAAAAAGCCGCTTCCGCGCGACCTGGTGGGCGTTCAGATCCAGAACTTCCCGCGCCAGCCGGACGAGGACTTGAAGCGGTGCATGATGGAACTCTTTGGTAGGGTCTCCGACGCCCGCGCCACGCTCGAACCCCGCGCGGGGAACGTCTTCATTCTCGCCGACTACAGCGCCGGCGAGCTGCACACCCTGGCTCAAGCGTGCCGCGACCTGTTCGGGTTCAGCAAATTGGGCGACATGCTGAACGAGGGCGTGGACGTTCACCTGTGGTTCGGCGCGCTCGCGTACGGGCCGCCCGGTGGCTCCTACGAAGAAGCTCTAGCCCGGTACAAGGCGGGCGATCCCGAGGTCCGGGCGTGGCGGCAGAGTGCCAAGCCCATTACGTTCGGTCGACCCGGCGGCATGGGCGCGCGACGCATGGTCATTACAGCCCGCAAGTCGTACGGCGTGCGCTTCACGCGCGAAGAAGCCCAGCGGCTGATCGCCCTGTTCGATGCTGCGTTCCCCGAGATCGCGGACCTGTTCGCGTACGTGGACGGGCTCATGGGCGGGCGGTCGACGTGTACGTTCGCACATATCCGCACGGGGTTCTGGCGGGGCGGGTGCACCTACAGCGCCGCTTGTAACCAGCAATTTCAACATCTACTGGCGGCCGGAGCGTTGCCGGCGTTGTTTCATGTCGCCATGGAGTGCTACTCTACCGTCGAGTCGCCGCTCTACGGATTCCGCCCCGTGACGTTCGTGCATGACGAGATCGTTTGTGAGGGACCCGAAGCGCGGGCCGCGTCTGCCGTAGCGCGCTTGAGTGAGATCATGGAACGGGAGCTGGAGAAGTTCACGCCCGACTATCCGACGAAGGCGGAGCCGGTGATCACCAGGATCTGGACGAAGGACGCGAAGACGGTTCGGAACGCGCAGGGGGAGGTGGTGCTATGGCAGCCGAAGCGCGCAGCGTAGAGCGGTCTCGCTCTCTCATTTTCTATCGATCGACGGCTTTCGATCTGAAGTGGCTGAAGCAATTGCAGAACCACATACGAAAGCGCTTCGTACACGAAACGGCCGGCCCCGTGCGCCCCTGCCTGTTTGATCCATGCGCGCTTTTTGTGAACGGCATCGGCGCGTGGAGCATAGTCACGAGCGCTACAACGCGATCCACGCAGCTGATCACAATCGGCCGCATCAAAAGGCCGATGCACGAGCATGCCGTTACGTGGGAGATCGAGTGCGCTCGTAAGGAGTCCGCGGCGGTGCTCTCGTTCGCCGCTTGGCTTGCAGCAGACCCGCACGTCATTCGACTCTCGGACCTAAGTCTAGACGTGGGCGCGATCCAGTTGGCGGAACACGCGGACGCCGCGCCACGCAAGCTCCTTTGCACGCGTCAACTGTGCGAGATCGCAAAGCGCCGGGCGGGACGAGATATACCGGCAATCGGTGTGCGGGACGGCACGACAATCACGATCGAGCAGTACCTGGACTTCGAGCCGTGACCGCGCGCTATAGTAACCAAACACCGCTATAAATGTATGTCCCATACCGCCCCCAAATGCATGAAGGCCCTGTACGGTGCCCGCGAGCAGTCGAGGCGCAACACGGCCAAGTCGCTGATCAGTCCAGGCGAGCGCCCGCAGGAGATCCTAACTCCACGCCCGCTCCTGAACGCGATCCGCGCCATGTGGCCAAGCATCGCGCTCGACCCGTGCGGGTCCCCGGACTCGATCGTGTACGCGGACGAGACGTACTGCGTGTCGCCGTCGGTGGTGCGGAAGGGCGATAAGACATCGATCCATTACTTGCCTGGCACGCCCGGCGAGGTAGACGGGCTAACGGCGCCGTGGGTCGACTACACGTACTGTAACCCGCCGTTCAAGTCGCTCTCGACGTGGCTCGATAAGGCGACGACCGAGGCCACGGCGCGCGGGTTAGAGGTACTCATGCTCGCGCCGGCGCGCACGAACAGGCGCTGGTTCCGCGCCGCCACGCGTACGTGTTCGAGTATCTGTGAGTTGGACCCGGTTGTCTTCGAAGGTTTCGATCAGGCGTTCCCCGCTCCGCTGTGGATGCTCTATTGGGGCACGCTCACGAATTTGTTCGAGTTCGAGTTCGATCAGGTACTAGGAGGCGTGCGGTGAGAGGCCCTTCAAAGTGGACGTTGAGCGACCCCTACGGCCTCAACTTTCAGGAGCGCCGCGTGCTCGAAATGCTGCGCGTGGGCAAGGGCACGCGCGAGATCGCGAACGTGCTAGGCGTGTCGACTCGCACCGTGCACACGTACTACGTGCGTATTTATCGCAAAACCGACACGCACCACCGATGCGAGTGCTTGGCGAAGGTGGCGCCGTGGTCTCCGGACATGGATCTTGAAGACGAGATTGACGCGGTGGCGGAGCGAAGCGGTTCATGATCTCCCGCCCGCCCACGATCTACGTGGACCCCGGCGTGCAATACGCCGGCTGGTGTCGCGGCGATCATGGAGTGCTCACCGCGGCGGGCAAGATCGATCGCCAGGACTTCAAGTCCCTCGTCGCATGGATGGCCAAGCGGTGCGTCGTCGAGCAGCCGTGGGGCGTTGGCGATATCGACAAGGCACGCGGACACAAAGGCTCGACGCTTCAGGACATCCTAGAACTCACGCTCGCCGCCGGCGAGTACGCCGGAAGCTTCGACACGCGCGTGTACTTGCACCCGTACATGGCCCCGAAGCCGATCAGGCACGAGCGAGCGCTGGCGGCGCTGGACAGGCACGAGCTGGCGCGGCTACCTAAGCAGAAAACCTATCTCGCGCATACGCTGTGCGCCGTCTACATGTTCCTGCGGGATGTGGGGAGGATAGTTGCGTGACAACCCTTCAACAACTCGCCTGGTCCGTGCACGTGCACCACTGGCGCTACACGCACGCGAACAAGCCGACCACTAGCGAACGCCACGTTCTACTCGCGTTGCAGTACGCCTTCGGCGAAGCCGTAGGGTGCCTGATCGATCGCGGGGACAAGCTGCCCGACTCTGCTTGGAAGGAGTACCAGTAGATGACCGGGCTCAACGCCTGCCTGCTCTCGATCTACTCCGCGCGCAATTGGGCCATCAAGTTCAAGGCGGCCCGGCCCGACCTAAAGGGGCATGTGCTGGAGTACTGGTGCGTGCACACCCTACCGGGCCTGTTCGCGTGGGGGCCTGGTGATGGCAGACGGCCGCTATGAGCGCTGGTTAGTGCGCGACGGGCGCTACATCTTCGACGGCCGGCGGGGGTTTCCACTACAAGGGCCGTATACATCTATAGACGAGGCGCGTTACAATCTAGCTAACCCAGGGAGGTTTTTGATGGAATCCGAGATGGAAGTAGCCGAAGTTGTCACAGCACCTGCGACTGTAGAGAAACCCGCGCGGCGCAAGCGGCGTACGAAGGCGGAGATGGAAGCGACCGAGATCGTTCCGGCACCCGCGGACGAGGCGATCGCGCAGTGGGAGCAAGAGGCTAGGAACCTACTAGCAACCCTCGCCCTCGCCGTGATCGAGACGCAGGACGAAATGAACGAAGCCGGCGATATCAAGCGCCAGGCGTTCGAGAAACAGAAGCAGCTTGAGGCCGAACGTAAGGACCTGAAGGCGCCCGTGCTGGAGGCCGGCCGCCGGATCGATAACAAATTCAAACCGGCGCTAGGCTACTGCCAAGCGATTCAGGACGCGTGCGAAAAGCTGATCGTCACGTTCCGCTTGCGAGCTGCGGCCGAACAGGATGCGGCGCTGAAGGCGATTGCGGACTCCGGCGGCACGCTGGCGGACGAGGCTACGCTCGTCGTCGCACACGGCGCTGAGGTGCTCGCGTTGCCGGACACTGTAAGGGAAGTAGTCAAGTATAGCTGGAGGACGACGGACGCCGGCGCGATCCCTGACGCGTACTGGCACAGAGTCTTGAATACCGAGCTGATCGACGCCATCGTCAAGCAGAAGGGCTTCGCGGCGCAGGCGGACATCCCCGGCATTCTGATCGAGCGCGAGATCTCGATCGCGAACAAGGCCAGTGCCCGATAACAAGCACGGCATGAACTGGATCCGCATCGAAAAGCGGCTCGCGATCTACCATCGCGACCGCTTCGACTGCGTCTGGTGCCGCTCGATCTTCCCCTTGGACGAGCGCGGGTACGGCCTCACGCTCGATCACCTGGTGCCCGGTAGGGACCATCGGCCGGTCAACCTAGTGACGTCCTGCGTCTCTTGCAACGCCGCGCGGGGCGATCTTCCGGTAGAGGAATGGTTGCTGGCGCTGCGTCGCGCCGGTCATAAGCGTGTGCGCGAGCGCATCCGTACGCACATTCCGATCGACATGCAGGCCGGGAAATACTTGTCATGGTTGCGCAAGCATAGTGGAGTATCCTGTCTATAGCTGCTATTGTTAGTCATTACAGGGCAGGAGATTTTCATGACAGAAGTACTTGGTAAACGCTTCCGCTTCAAATGGATGGTCAAGGATCAGGGCGCGCTATGCCATCAAATGCGCTGCGACCAGCCGGCGGTTTCACACCGCCTGTGCGCCAAGCACGGCGCCTACTGGCTCTCGCGCGGGCAGCAGCCGCCGATGCCGGACTACGAGAATGGGCGGAGCACGGATGTCGTCGAGACACTACAGAACGAAGCGCTCGACGCCGCGCGCGAGCGCAAGGCGATGTCCGCGCTGCCGATGCGGTCCCACGAGGACGCTCGGGTGATGCGTGACCAGCTGGTCGGCGCGCGGGCGCTGATCGAGCAGACGCGCGAGAAGAAGGACGCGACGGTGCGCCCGCTACTTGCGGAGGCGCGGCGCCTGGAGCGCGCGTACGACGAGGTGATCGCCGCCTACCAGACGTGCGAAGAACTGGCGCTCGAACGCCTGGCGCAGTTCGAGCACTTGCACGACTTCGAAGTCGCGAAGCCGAGCAAGTCCGGGTTCCCGCCGGCGCCGCAGGCGGACCGCCGGTCGGCAGCACCTAAGAAGAAGACGGGCCGGGGGAAGGGACGGACACGAGCATGAATCAGCGCGATAAAGATATCGAACACGCCAGCAAGCACTACGACATCGTCAACGATCACGACGATCAGTTGCGCTTCTTCGCGGACGGCGCCGCGTACGCGCGCACGAAATTCGCCCACCGCCTGCGCACGGCGCTGGAGTTCCAGCGTAAGATCGATTTCAAGCCGTCTACGATCGAGGTGCTTGAGGAGTTGATCGCCGAACTGGAGAAGGACGCGTGAACAAAACCGCCATCTACAAATACCCCTTCGCCCCCGTGGATTCGTTCGCGATCGACATGCCCGCTCCCGCGGAAGTCCTGCACGTAGACTGTCAGCGCGGGCAGCCGTGCATGTGGGTGCTAGTCTGGCCGGACGGCGAGACTGTCACGCGCCGGTTCCGTCTAGTCGGTACAGGGCACGAGTTCGACTCAAAGAGCCTGCGCTACCTCGCCACCTTTCAACAGTCCCCGTTCGTCTGGCACCTGTTCGAGGAACCATGAACTTCCAAGCCGCCCTCACCGCCATGCAGGCCGGCCACCGGGTGCGGCGCGAAGACTGGCTCACGGGGCAGTACATGATTCTCGGCGTCGCTGATTTTCTGATCTGCACGCCTACCGATTGCGGGCGCCCTATGTGCGTGGCGCACTGGTTCCGCACCGTCGACCTCCTGGCGGATGATTGGGAGTCGGCAGATCCTCAATGGACGTTTACGTACTAAGAGAACGACATGAGCACGATCAGCAAAGAGGCCATGGACGAAGCGGCCAGCCTGATTACCGCGTCCGGTGCGACTATCGCCGCCGCGCTGCAACGGCACATGGACGCGACCGCGCGCCAGGCGGAGGCACGGCCCATTACGTGCGGGAGGCTCACGATCAGCGCCAGCGCGTTCGGGAGCTGGAGACCGCGTTTGACGCGCTCGTCGAAGAGATCCGGGACTGGAACGAGGACGGGGGCGACATCTTGCACGACTCTCTAGAGGCGATTCTCGCCAAGCACGAATGACCGACGACGGCCCGGTCTACTTCGCGATCGCGCTCGGGGTGTGGGGGCTCGTGCAGGCGCTACTTGACTTGCTGGGTGGGGGGCGGCCGTGAAAAGACTTGCCGGCCAGTACAATCCAGGACGATGATACGCGCATGCCCAGCACTAGAAAAAGCAACGACGCGATCCCAATTCCGGGCATTCAACTCGGGGTGATGCGCGTTCATATCAAAGGATTGTCAGATTTGATCGTCCATGCGTGGAGCGAGAAGGCCAAGCGTGAGATGGCGGACAAACAGCAGCACATTGCCACAGCGCCGCGCGGGGCGAAAGTGCCTGAGAATGATTTCGAGGCGTGCAAGTACAAAGACGATCAGGGCCGCGATTGCTTGCTAGCCTGCGCCATCAAAAAAGCGATCGTAGCTGCGGCACGTGTGGATGACACGAAGAAGATGACCGAACTACGTCAATCCATCTTCGTGCGCGGCGAGCGCATTCCTATCGAGTATTCGGAATGCGAAATGCGCGAGGACATGGTGCGCATCTCGGGTAAAGCCGACGTGCGATATCGGCCAGCCTATAAAAACTGGAGCGCGACGATCGAGATCGAATGGCTCATTAGCCAGCTATCGGCGGGGCAGGTGCTGAACTTGCTCCAACTGGCGGGCTTCAGCGTCGGTATTCATGACTGGCGACCGGAAAAGTCTGGCGAGTTTGGGCGGTTCGCTCCGGTATCTGCTGAGGCTCTCGGCGAGACGGCGGCGATGCTTGAAAAGCAGAACCAGGAACCGCCGCCAGAAGCAAAACCCGCGCCTAAGCGCCGTAGGGCGGCGACATGAAGGCGGAGATCGCCAAACGGCGCTTTACCAGTAAGTCCATGGGCGCCGAAGCTGTTGAAGTGATCGGTGCCGCAATTCAAGACCTGAGTAAGCAAAACGCTTGCTCACCCCAGACGCTTGTGGACGCGGCGCGGAACAAAAAGTCGCCCTTGCATAAGTATTTCGAGTGGGACGACAGCAAGGCAGCGGAGAAGTACCGCCGGACGCAGGCGCGGTTCTACATGAGTGTTATCAACGTGGAGTACACGACCAAAGAGACCGGCACAGTTTCGTTCCGAGCGTTTCAACCTACGTATACCGGCGGACTGGGTAAGCAGTGGAAACCGACTTTAGAAATTGCGTCGACTAAACAGGGCATGGACGAACTGCTCGAAAAAGCCCGTGCCGAACTCAAGACATTTCGGGAGAAGTACACGGCGCTACGCACGTATGCCAAGGCCCATGGTATGCTGCGCGCGATCGACGAGTTCGTTGCAGAAGATGGAGATGGCGATTCGACGAGGCCGGCGAGGCGAGGTATAGCGCGGCTCGGTTGAGGTGAGGTGAGTTTACGGCAAGGGCAGGGCTGGCGTGGCCGGGCGCGAAAGGGCCGGGTATGGCACGGTCGGGCAAGGCGTGTCGCGGCAGGTTAGGGCCGGCGAGGCGGGGCTTGGCAGGGCCTGTCGTTGTCGGGTGAGGTTTGGCGAGGCAAGGGCAAGGCAGGCATGGCCAGGCTGGGCAAGCCGGGATACGGCTGGGCATGTCGCGGACGGGCCAGGCCGGGTGAGGCTGAGACCGGGCAAGGCGAGGCCGGCGTGGTAGGGATCGGCACGGCAAGGTCGGGCGTGCGGTGGTACGGCAAGCTCCGGCGCGGCGAGGCAAGGGCAAGGCAGGCGCGGACTAGCCCCCGCTCGTCCAGCACGAGCGGGGGCGATCGGCTTTCTACTCCGCCGCGGTCGGGTGCGGGGCTAGGCCCATGGCGGCCTCTAGGGTTTTGGCGTCATGTGGAATGTCGCTGATCACGCCCATGTAGTGCTTCTCGGAAACCTCCACCGAGTGCCCAAGACGCTTTGCCGTACGGTACGCGCCCGCAGTGGACCAGATGTTAGGCGCGCAGACTAGGTACGTGCCGCACGTCACGCGAAGGCGTTGGAACGTCACCCACGGGTGAATGCGGTTCCGACGCGCCCGTAACTGGTCCGCAGTGAACTTCCACCCTTTGAAGTTCTTACCGAGCAGCACGGGCACGGTCGGCGAGATGTCGAAGTCGATCACGCGCCCTTGGTGCGTTTTAGTTTCGTCCCCTAACTCGATACGCAAGTCGCCGCAGATTTGTGACGGCTCTAGCCGCTCGTTTTCCTCGCGACGCATCCCCGTCAGGAGCGTCACCATAACGAACTTGTAGTAGAGCGGATCGGCGGCTTCGATCAGCACGCGCTGCAAGTGAGCGATCTCCGCGCGGCTTAGCGGCTTCTTCTTCTTGTTGCCCTTGATCACGAGCAACTCCAAGCCGTCTGAAATCTGTTCGCTGCTAAGCAGTACGCCGCCGGCTTTGCGAGCGTGCCGCAGGAACGCCTTCACGTGCCGCAAGTCACGGTTGACCGACGAGGGCGACACCTTTTGTTGATTTACAAACGAGCGGAAGTCCCAAAGCACGGTCTGCGTGATCGGCTGCTTGCCGACGAATTTTTGGAACTTCGCCAAGCTCCATCCATATTGCTTGAGCGTGCCCGGCCGCGATCGATGCTGGTCCAGCATGTACTTGTCGATCATGAGCTGCAACGGAAGCGGCCCCCCGCCCGGTGGGGGTTCAGTACGGGCACGGTGACCGAGCAGTTCCGCCGACTTCTTTGACATCCACTTGGCGGCGGCTTCGCCGTCTTCGGGCAGATGGAATACACGCTTGCGCCCGCTGATCGGGTCGACCCACCGGGCACGGCGGGGGTGGCTTGCGTTTGCTTTCAGGTCGGTGACGAACGGGTGCGGGTTAGTTTTACTTCTCGGCAATGGGGAGTCTCCAGTGTTCAGAACCTTGATACAGTATAGCCCATGCCACTAAACATTCCAGACACCCTCTGTGACCCGGTATGCGGAAACTGCCCCAATCCAGGGGCGCGGAAGTGTAGGGGAAAACCCAGCTAGCCATGTCAAAAACCCGCGGAAATCCAAAATTGCTGAGTGATTGCTTGCCCCGTAACGAAACTAAGGATCTAGTGGAAGGGGACTTCCGTCCGGGTTCAAATCCCGGCGTCCGCACCCTGGTTTTACCGATGTTTTTGAACAGAAAGCGATCTCGAAAAGGCCCGGCAAAAGTGACCCACGGTGACCCGAGTCATCGTGTTTGCGCCTCATGACACGAATCATGACAAAAAGAGCGGCGCATCCCGAAGCGTCGATTCAGCGGGCATGACACCGAAACTGCCACTGCGCGCCCGTGCACTGGGCGAGCGCATCCGCGAGGCGTACGAAGGGCAGGGGTTGAGCCGCGCCGCGTTCCAGCGCTTGCTTCAGCGCGACCCGGCGCTGGCCACGCTCAACTACAAAACGATCGTCGACTGGGAACAGGGGGCGGTGCCGCGCCTGAAGGTGCTGCGGGCCATCGCCGCCGTGCTCGGGCGCACCGTCGAGGAACTCTCGGCGGAGCCCGCGGCGACGTGCCCCACGTGCGGGCAGCCCTTGACCCCCGCACGCCCCGCGGGCGACGCTTGACGCCCGCCGGGGGCTGGGCGGGCACGCGAAGCAAAGGCGTGCTCCTGACGCTTCACTCCGCTCTACCCCGGCGGGCACTTGCCCATGTCCAAAGCCCGCTACGAACGCGCGATGACGATCACGGACCCCGACGAGGCCCTGCAATGCTTCACCGAACTCGTGGGCGAGTTCATGCAGGCGTGCCCCCATGCAACGCTCGACGAGGCGGAAAAGGCCGTTAGCGATGATCTCGCCTATTACGCCGGCTACTACGACAACGAAACCCGCGCCCGCGTGGAAGCGCTATTTGAGTGCGAACACCCCTACTTCGGCGCCATCGCGAAGAACGGCCCGCCGACAAATCAGGAAGCGTGGGCAATGGGCGTCGCCATCGGTCGCGCCATGCGCGGCGACTCGGACGACGACACCTAACGGCCCGCCGCCCTGAACGCGTCCAGCGCCGCGTCCGCGTACCGAGCAGCCAGCGCGATGGCGTCCGCGACGAGATCCAGGAGCCGGGGGAGCGGTACCTTCTCCGCCGCGGCGTCGTCCGCCTGATCGAGCGCGTCCGCCAAGCGCCGCGCGACCGAGCGCACTTCCACGCACGGTGCCGCGTCGCGCCCGAGGACTTTGCAGGACTCGATCGAACTCAGCGCGAACGGGCGCACGGCCTCGCGCAGCATGACCAGCTCACGCATCCGCGTCGAAGGAGACGGGGCGGGCGGCGGCGCGGAGGCGCACCCAAGTAGCAGGAGCGCCAGCACCCACCTCACCGTACGCCCACCAGGCGCACGTCCAGCCAATCCAGCGCCCGCTCCACGCGCGCGACGATGCGCTCGTTCAATTTCAAAGCGCGTAGCAGCGCCAGCGCTAGCCGCGCTCCGATCACGAGCGCGTTCAGGTACGCGAGTAGTTCGGCGAGCTTCTTCATTGCTGAATCGCGATCCCGCACGACTCGCCCCCCACCGTGACCGAAGAACCCGCGACACCCGAGGCGAAGCGCAGCGCGAGATCCCCCGCGGTGCTGGCGCCAACACGACAAAACACAAACGCAGCGCGGGGCGTG
>Ga0247788_1000008_pt1:0-7500 | contig 23198 bp, 19 predicted proteins | sample UWRJS156409C4_FD_179910 | JGI IMG/M metagenome (GOLD analysis project Ga0247788, IMG submission 179910) | Soil microbial communities from Arlington Agricultural Research Station in Wisconsin, United States - UWRJ-S156-409C-4 | ecosystem: Environmental > Terrestrial > Soil > Agricultural...
AAAGATGGTTCTTTTGTTCTTTCGAGGCAGTCGGAAAAGAGTCAATGTAGTCAAAATAATTATGTATTTTGAAACTAATGTGATAGAGTTGCGAAGGATGAACTTTTAACAGTTTAAAATACGAATTTTTGAACAAAAATCGACTTTAAGGGGGTTTTTTATTGCCATGCATCCAGTAGGAATTGAACCTACGACTTCGCCAATTATGAGTTGGGTGCTTTAACCATTCAGCCATGGATGCTTCACGGGAATCCCCCTAGCTCGTGAATAATAAATAGTTGATATTCTATATTTTTTTTCTAGCTTTGTATTTATTTGATTATGTTAGGATATAGTAATTGTGTTATGAAGAGCTAATATTAAGCAATTAATAACTAAGATACCTGTAGTTTAGGAAAGAATTCTGATAAATGCATAATTTGTGTTATGAGAGGAAAGCCCGCTTAGCTCAGCGGTTAGAGCATCGCATTTGTAATGCGATGGTCATCGGTTCGATTCCGATAGCCGGCTTTTTTTCTCTATTTGTTTTCATTTTTGATATAATCTCTTTTGATTTTTGAAAAAAAAAAAATTGGGTAGTTCCGTTTCTGTAGAACAAATCAATAAAATAACCTCCTTTTTTTATTTTATATATATAATTATATATATATATTATTATATTTTTTTGTATATAGATAGATATACAATAGATAGTAGATAGATATACAATAGAATAAAATTCGGATACTGATAGAATCTTTCTAATTCTTCTTTGTACTAGAAATATTGTAGTACAATACTTTATTATCATATTTGTCATTTGTCATTTAGTTTAGTTTTAATTTTTCTTTATGAGATTTTCCATTTTAAAAAGGAGTGTTTATGTCACGTTATAGAGGGCCTCGTTTCAAAAAAATACGTCGTCTGGGGGCTTTACCCGGACTAACTAGTAAATGGCCTAGAGGTGAAAACCAACCGCCTCCCCCTCAAAGATCTCAATATCGTATTCGTTTAGAAGAAAAACAAAAATTGCGTTTTCATTATGGTCTTACAGAACGACAATTGCTTAAATACGTTCGTATCGCTGGAAAAGCCAAAGGGTCAACCGGTCAAGTTTTATTACAATTACTTGAAATGCGTTTGGATAACATACTTTTTCGATTGGGTATGGCTTCGACTATTCCTCAAGCTCGTCAATTAGTTAACCACAGACATGTTTTAGTTAATGGTCGTATAGTAGATATACCGAGTTATCGTTGCAAACCCCAAGATATTATTACAGCAAAGGGCGAACAAAAATCTAGAACTCTGATTCAAAATTCTCTTGAATCATCCCCCCGCGAAGAATTGCCAACCCATTTGACTCTTCATCCACTCCAATATAAAGGATTAGTCAATCAAATAATAGACAGTAAATGGGTTGGGTTGAAAATGAATGAATTGCTGGTTGTAGAATATTATTCTCGTCAGACTTAAACCTAATTAAAATAACAATAATTTTGATGCGAGGATTTTCCCCCATTCGTGTATTCAAATATGGAATTTGAATCTTTAGCACAAATCCATATATTCAGAATAGGTCTAAAATGAAATAGATGTATCTAGGGATTAGTCATTTCAAAGTGAATTTTCCCTAGATACACAATACACATGTCATGCTATTTTATTTCACACATGCTATTTTATTTCACAATTGAATCCATTTAAAAAAGACCTAAGGTTAGGGATTTTTCAATAGGTAATGTTGCTCCAATACCCAACCAAAGAGCCACGACGGTACCAATCAAAAAGACGGTTGTTGCTACTGGACGGCGAAATGGGTTTTGGAACTTATTAACATTCTCCAAAAAAGGTACTGTTAATAATCCAGCGGGTACTGAAACCATTAATAGAACGCCCAATAATTTATTAGGTACTGTACGAAGTATTTGAAATACGGGAAAAAAATACCATTCGGGCAATATTTCCAAAGGAGTAGCAAACGGATCCGCGGGTTCCCCAATCATTGATGGTTCGAGAACCGCTAAGCCTACGTTACAGGCAATAGTACCTAGAATTACGACTGGAAAAATATATAAAAGATCATTAGGCCATGCGGGTTCTCCATAATAATTATGACCCATCCCTTTAGCCAATTTTGCTCTTAATACAGGATCATTCAAGTCAGGTTTTTTTGTTATTGGGATAGGTGAATTCTTATAGATCCATCCTCCGAAAGAACCGGACATGATAATTTATTATCATACGGCTCGAGCACGACGAATCAAACGAACTGAATGCATACATAGAAAATAGTTATATGTTAGTCACTCATATATGAAGATTCTATGTAAGAAAATAGACTTGATTCTCTTTTTTCTGAAATTACAACTACCCAGTGCAAAAAATTCAGTTCTTATTTGTAAGTAAATGCCTTTCACCCAAGTATGTTTTCAAAATGAAAAGTTCTTTCTGGGTCATCTCAAACCTTTCGACAGTTCTCCCTCCAAAAAGAAATTTTGGCAAGTTTTTACATAGAAAGGATTTCCTTGTTACTAATATATATAATATAACCCCTAATTTTTCTTTAGATCTACTTGTTTCACTCCGATAGTATCATAAATGGAGTCAATGCATAGGAAATGAATGCATTTCCATACTATTTAAGTTAAGTGAAATACATACGACATAATCTGGATTATATCACATTACTTATTTTACTGGATATTACGGAGCCTGTTCATGCAGGATATGATCGAGTCTGATCATAGAAAAGATTCTCTTCAAGCGAACCGGCCTATCCTATGTAGGGGACTGGCGCGGTGGTTGTAAGAAAGACACATTTAATTGTGAATTCAAATGTGGCAGATAAGATCAAGTCATATATCTGCACGGCCCAATCAATAGTTCAAGTCACACACTCCCATAATCCATTCTTTTTTTTTCGGAGAATTCCCTTCCACTATTTATTTATGTCAAATAAAAAATGCAATTTATTTTGTTAAGTGGAAGGGGAATATCCAAATACATGTCTTATTTTTTTTTAATAATGCATATTTGTAGCAATGAAATACTATATCCTCCTCCCCAAAATGATTGATTCCAAATAGCTATGATTCCTAATTCTCTATAAAGGACCGGAAATGCCTTGCTTACGTATCATTGAAAAGTGCATTAACATGAATACGGCAGTAAGAAGGGGTAATACAAAAGTATGTAAACTATAAAAACGAGTCAGGGTAGATTGTCCCACACTAGCGCTTCCGCGCAATAACTCTACCACCGAAGATCCTATTACAGGAATAGCGTCGGGTACACCGGTTACAATTTTGACTGCCCAATAACCGATTTGGTCCCAAGGTAAGGAATAACCAGTTACCCCAAAGGATGCAGTCAATACACCTAAAACTACACCCGTAACCCAAGTCAATTCGCGAGGTTTTTTAAAACCACCGGTGAGATACACGCGAAATACGTGCAAGATCATCATTAAGACCATCATACTTGCCGACCACCGATGAACTGATCGGATTAACCAACCGAAGTTAGCCTCAGTCATTATATATTGAACAGAAGCAAAAGCCTCCGTAACGGTCGGACGATAATAAAAAGTCATAGCAAAACCCGTCGCTACTTGGACTAAAAAACAAGTAAGTGTAATTCCTCCTAAACAATAAAATATATTGACATGAGGAGGAACATATTTACTGGTTATATCATCGGCAATCGCCTGAATCTCAAGACGTTCTTCGAACCAATCATAGACTTTATTGAGATAGGTAAACCAAGGGACCCCCCTGAGAATCGTATATGAGAATTTCATCTCGTACGGCTCAAACAAAAATACTCAAATACAGGTTATTTGGAAAACGGATATGTGTCATAGAAAGTTTTAAACTTCTTAACTTAATCCTATGATTCCAATCTTTTTTGAAGATAAAAAAAAATGAAAATCCAAAAGCTATTCTTTGTGTTTATAATGCCAAAATTTCAAGTCGGCTCACTCGTCTTTTCTCTTGATCCTTACTGGCCTCTTGAATATTCTACTATTTACTTCATTTTTTGTTTTTTATTCGTGTATGTAATATGATTTTATTTTACTGTAGTTTTTTTATTGATAGGAATTTTCTTGTTAAGACCCTCTAGAATCAATTTAAAAACCTCAGATTCATACCAGAACCACGATGATTTCTAAAGAAAACCTTTAATCGAAGTCCAAAAATTCCCTGAGTAAGAACTGCTGGATCATCACTTATTCAATGAATAGTATAGAATGAAAAAAAAATACAAAGAAACGCTTGTCCTTTGATCAAAATAAAAGCGGCGGCAGTTTAAAAGAATAAAAATAGTTCCATTTATTTTTCGAAATTGATTATTCTAACTCTTTCATTTTTTTCGTCCGGTTGCGAGGTCTAAATATAAATATTAAGTATGAATCATAGTTCTAATACTTTAGAATCTATTTCTTTTCTATATTCCGTGCTCCAGATACTAGAATAAATATCTGACGGGGTAAAGCCATCTCTATCAAGAGAAGATGACGTATCCATTTTATGTTCTGTACTATCAATAGGATCAATTATAACAAGTCACACACTCATATTCCGGAAATACAGAAACAAAGAAGTTTCGCGGTCGAACTACCAAATCAAAAAGGAATGGGCTAAAAATTTACGATCTAAATGCTAAACTTAACTTTCTATTGAAAAGCTAGTTAGTCGGTTCTTGTTAATCTAATTCTCTAATTCATAGAAATTTGGTCAAGTAAAATGGACGAATTATAAATCTCTAAAATAATAGAGAGAAATACCGCAAATAGAGCCATTGCAATCGCCATCAAAGGGGTAGTTCCCCACCCCGGAGCTACCTTTCCATATTCTGAATTCAATGGTTTTAATAAATCTCCTACAACAGTTCGTATTGGACCAGATCTAGAACTACCCTCAACGGTTTGTGTAGCCATAAATCCTATTTTTTTTATTGAGATCTGTTGACTTTGTATACCATTCTGCTGTATAATATAATCCTATAGATCCAGATCCATTGTAGTCTTGATATTATATAATCATGGAAACAGCAACCCTAATTGCCATCTCTCTATCCGGTTTAATTGTTAGTTTTACTGGGTATGCCTTATATACTGCTTTTGGGCAACCCTCTCAACAACTAAGAGATCCATTCGAAGAACACGGGGACTAGTTGAAGTAATGAGCCCTAATATCGTAATATTGGAGGCTCATTACTTCAATTGAGATAATTAAAAATCATTTCGTCTTTTTAGTCGGAACTATAGGAGGTTCTCTAAAAAAGATAGCGAAAAAAATGATTCCTAAAGTCGAGACTAAGAGGAATGTATAAACCAATGCTTCCATAGATTTGATTGATCGTGGTTTACAATTATAGCTTTCATACCTGTTTGGGGAGATTATCTCCTGGATAAAGAAAAAGAAAGAACAAGAGTAAAACAAATATAGAATGATTGAAATCAAGATTGAGATTATTCCCTATATCAAATTCAAATAACAACAAAAAAAGTAGAATCGAAAAGGAACAAACCTATTTCTATCAGACTACCTGTTTTTTTGTAGTTGGATCTCCAAGTTTTTGGAATGCTCCAAATTCTACTTGAGCATCCAAATCTGGATCAATACCAGCAAAAACATCTCTGAACAAGGTTCTAGCACCATGCCAAATGTGTCCGAAAAAGAAGAGCAGAGCAAACGACGCATGTCCAAAAGTAAACCAACCCCTTGGACTGCTACGAAAAACACCATCCGATTTTAAAGTAGCACGATCTAATTCAAAAATTTCACCCAATTGAGCACGTCTAGCATATTTTTTCACAGTAGCAGGATCACTATAACTGACTCCATTGAGTTCGCCACCATAGAATTCAACAGTGACACCGACTTGTTCGACACTATACTTCGATTCCGCCCTTCGAAAAGGAACATCCGCTCTAACAATTCCGTCTCCGTCTACCAAAACAACCGGAAATGTTTCAAAAAAAGTAGGCATACGGCGTACAAAAAGTTCACGCCCCTCTTTGTCTCTAAAGATAGGATGCCCTAACCAACCGACGGCTATTCCATCTCCATTGTCCATTGAGCCCGCTCTAAACAATCCCCCTTTTGCCGGATTATTGCCGATGTAATCATAAAAAACTAATTTTTCAGGAATTTTAGACCAAGCTTCTGATAAACTTTGATTTTCGGCTAGCCCAGCACCAACTCTTCGATATATTTCTTGCTGGAAGTATCCCTGATCCCATTGGTAACGAGTAGGACCAAATAATTCAATCGGTGTAGTTGCTGAACCATACCACATAGTTCCAGCAACAACAAAAGCTGCAAAAAATACAGCAGCGATACTACTAGAAAGTACGGTTTCAATATTTCCCATACGCAATCCTTTGTATAAACGTTGAGGTGGACGCACACTAAGATGGAAAAGGCCCGCTAATATGCCCAGTGTCCCGGCTGCAATATGATGAGAGGCTATTCCCCCCGGAACAAAAGGATCAAAACCGTCCACACCCCATGCGGGATTGACAGATTGTACCCTTCCAGTTAATCCATAAGGATCGGATACCCATATTCCAGGACCAAACAATCCTGTTACGTGAAATGCTCCAAAACCAAAACACCCCACCCCTGCTAGAAATAAATGAATGCCAAATATTTTTGGCAAATCCAAAGAAGGTTTTCCAGTACGTTCATCACAAAAGATTTCTAGATCCCAATAGACCCAATGCCAAATAGCTGCCAAAAAGCACAAGCCCGAAAACACAATATGTGCCGCGGCCACACCTTCGTAACTCCAAATACCCGGATTCGTTATAGTCCCTCCTGTGATATTCCAACCACCCCACGAATTGGTTATTCCTAAACGAGTCATGAAGGGTATAACGAACATACCCTGTCTCCACATTGGGTCAAGAACTGGGTCAGAGGGATCAAAAACTGCTAATTCATATAGGGCCATCGAACCGGCCCAACCAGCAACCAGAGCTGTGTGCATTATATGGACAGAAAGTAAACGTCCGGGATCATTTAATACAACGGTATGAACACGATACCAAGGCAAACCCATGAAAATACCTCTTATATCAACAAAAAATGGACACTATGTAACTTTATTGCACTGTCAAAAACGATCCTATGGACCCTCCCCTTTTAGTAAATTATCTCGCATTAAAGAATGAATATTTGTTCTTGTTTTTTAGTAACAATGGGGCATTCTATTCGTAGGAACAATAAAGAAGCAGATCTATTCTATATCCGATAAGTAACAATACGCAATGGTGGTGTTTTTTTTATGAGTGTTTCTATTGGATATATGTGTTTCTATCATGCTACGTTCTCACGCCAAAGCAAACTAAGATAGACAACTGCATCTTCTTGCATTTGCTTTTTTTATTTTTTATGCCGGTTGGAGTTCCCAAGGTCCCCTATTTAATGCCGGGAGACGATGAGGCATCTTGGGTTGATTTATACCATCGACTTTACGAAGAAAGGCTTTTATTTTTAGGTCAAGAAGTAA
>Ga0247788_1000011_pt1 | contig 18230 bp, 20 predicted proteins | sample UWRJS156409C4_FD_179910 | JGI IMG/M metagenome (GOLD analysis project Ga0247788, IMG submission 179910) | Soil microbial communities from Arlington Agricultural Research Station in Wisconsin, United States - UWRJ-S156-409C-4 | ecosystem: Environmental > Terrestrial > Soil > Agricultural land...
CGCTTCATCACGTGGCGCAATCTTTCCGCACAGGCGGCGTCGAAGAGGCCGAAGCCGATGCCCGCGTGCTGATCGGTTACGCGCTGCATCTCGACCGCGCCCGCCTGATCGCGCAATCGGACCGTATCCTTGAGGCCCGCGAAGTCACGGTGATATCGGCGCTCGCAACGCGTCGCCTGCGGCGCGAGCCGGTGTCGCGCATTGTCGGGCAGAAGGAATTCTGGAGCCTTCCGATTTCGGTGACGCCCGACGTGCTGGTGCCACGGCCGGAAACAGAGACCGTCGTCGAGGCCGCGCTCGATTTCATCATGCGCAGTGGCCTGCGTCTGGAGAAGCTGCGGGTGCTCGACATCGGCACCGGCTCCGGCGCGCTGCTGCTGGCGCTGCTGAGTGAGCTAAAGAATGCCATCGGAACCGGCACCGACGTGAGTTCCGCGGCCCTGGACGTGGCAAGTGCCAACGCAGCACGCTGCCGGCTCGATTCCCGTTGCAATTTTGTCGTCTGCGACATCGCAACCGGCGTCGAGGGTCCTTTCGACCTGATCGTGTCGAACCCGCCCTACATCGCGCATGACGAAATCGAGACGCTCGCGCCGGAGGTCCGTGACTACGATCCGCAGATCGCACTCGATGGCGGCCCGGATGGCCTCGACGCATATCGTTCCATCGCGGGTGACGCCAAACGAATTCTGGCACCGGGCGGCAGACTGTTCGTGGAATTGGGCGCGGGTCAGGATGAACAGGTTCGCGCGCTGTTTACCAAAGCCGGACTGAGCCCGGGCATCCCGCGCAAGGATTTAGCCGGAATTCCGCGCGTGCTTGGCGCCTGTTTCACGCCATGAGCGCAACGCATTCCCACTGGGTGAAAATGCAGAGCCGGATTATTCGTCGAAAAAAGCACTTGGATTATGGCTCGGAAACGACTAGCTTCCGGTCACGGAATCAACCCGTGACGGTTGCATCGCCAGGAACTCCGGAGCGAAGCGGCTCTGTGAGATGCGGCGCAAGGCGGATGACGAAGAGCCGGCTGCGAAGAGCCGGCAGACGAAATCGCCAGAGACGGGTCTGGATACTTCACCGGTTGGGCGCATCATTTTTCGAAACCTAGGACGATGCGCGTAACGAGAGGTTGGCAACGCTGCGGCTGAGACCGTGGCAATGGGGTTGCTGCGACTAACGCGATACAGGACACGACTTTTCGATTATTGGCGCGGACATAACGCAAGTCCGGCCGCGCAATGAGATTTGTTTGGACTTGCAGGTAAGTTGAGTGTTCGGCGCGAATGCCGCGACAGGGTGAAAGGTCGACGAACAGGCACATCATGAGAAATGGTCAGAAGCGCATGCGGGGGCGAGGCAACCACCGCAAAAGTCAGAATCCCCTCACGCGCGTTTACGAGTCGAACGGTCCCGACGTTAAAATCCGCGGCACCGCTTCGCATATCGCGGAAAAATACATTCAGCTTGCACGTGACGCGCAAGGGTCGGGCGACCCGGTGGCTGCCGAGAATTATTATCAGCACGCCGAGCACTACTTCCGCCTGATCGCCGCGGCGCAGGAACAGTTTCGTCAGCAGAACCCGTACTACAACCAGCAGCAGCCGCATCAGCAGGGCGGCGCGCCCGGTGGCCAGCCGCAAGCCGGCGATGACTCCTTCGATGGGGACGAAGAAGACAATCAGCCGTTCATGGGTCAGAACGAGCCAAGCTACGGACCGCGAGAGCCGCAGCAGCAGCCTTATCTGCCGCGCGATGCTCAGCCGTTTCCGCCGCGTGATCAGCAGGTCCAGAATCGTCCGCAGCAGCATCAACAGCATCAGCCGCAGCAGCATCAGCAGCAGCCCTACCCGCAGCCCAACCAGGGCGGTCATGAAGGCGGGCAAGATATCGGCGGGCTTCCGGCATTCATCACGGGCGGCGGGCAGCCGCAGCAAAATTCCGGACAGAATGGCTACGACCAGGGTGACCGCGGGCAAGATCGATTTGGGCACCGCCGGCGCCGACGTCACCGTGGTGGCGGATATCGACCGGATCGTCCGGATCGTCAGGATTTCGGTGGCGGACATCAGCAAAACGTGGCGCCCCAGCCGACGCCGGATGACAACAGCGCCAGCGACGAGCCGCGGCAACCCGAATAATCAGCAGCGACAAACCTTGCTGGCGCATTCACCTGCCGGGTGATGGCGCGAGCACCGGCTCCAGCGCCGGCACCAGTATCCGTTTTTCTCGGCGTGCCGGTATTGCGCGATAGACCTGCTTGGTCGCCTCTACCAGATGCACGCCGGCAAACGGCGCCGACAGCGTTGCGCCCGTGCGCTCCCACGCGACCGCAGTCCGCAAGAACCAGCCGCGCGCGACCGGTGGCACGTAAAGCGCTTCACTCCAGCCGGTTGGCGTGAACCACGTCTCGCGCAGGAGCTGATTGATCTGGCTGCGCGAATAAGGCCGCCCATGACCGAACGGCGTTGTATCCGTTCGCGCCCAGACGCCGCGCCGGTTCGGGACGACCGCAAGCAACCGTCCGCCCGACGCAAGCACGCGCCACACTTCGCGCAGAAGTGCCCCTGGATCGTTCGTCATTTCCAACGCGTGCACCAGCATCACGCGATCGACGGCGGAATCGGCGAGCGGCAGATCGCTTTCGTAGACAAGCGCGGAGAGCGCCGGGCGTGCGGTTGGCCATTTCACCACGCCCTGCCCGGCCGGCATGAATGCAAGGCAGCGCTCGGCCTCCTCGCGAAACAATCCGAGGTAAGGCGTCGCATAGCCGATACCGAGCACACACTGACCGGCGGTATCGCCCCACAGTGCGCGGATGCCGCGTCCAATGAAGCGGCGAGCCACGACACCCAGCCGCTGGCCGTAAAAATTCCGCAGGTCGACGACGTCGATCGACATGCCGGCAAACTACCACGAAATGGTAAAGCGCTAACAACACGGGAACACGCGGGCGTACAACGTCATTCACCCGCGTGATACGATTAACCCACTGCAGAGTGCCAAAAAGGACCAAGCTCATGCCCGCGGAAATCCGCTTGTTTCGCTGCCGATCCGACAACTACGGCGTATTGCTGCATGACCCTGAAAGCGGGACAACCGCTGCGATCGATGCACCCGAAGCTGCACCAATCGAGGCCGCGCTGAAAGCGAGCGGCTGGAAGCTAACGGACATTCTGGTCACCCATCACCACGCCGATCACACGGATGGCATCCGCGCGCTGAAGGACAAATACAAATGCCGGGTCGTGGCGCCCGCCGCCGAAGCCTCAAAGATTCCAGCTGTCGACGAGACCGTGCGTGAAGGAGACAAAGTCAAGGTCGGCACGCTGTCCGCCAACGTTATTGAAACGCCGGGTCATACACTCGGCCATATCGCCTACTGGTTTCACGGCGAAAAAGTTGCCTTCGTAGGCGATACATTGTTCTCGATCGGTTGCGGCCGCGTAATTGAGGGCACGCCCGAGCAGATGTGGCAGTCGCTGGTCAAACTGCGCGATTTACCGAACGACACCGAGTTTTATTGTGGGCACGAATACACCGCAGCCAATATCAAGTTCGCCCGCACAATCGAGCCCAACAACAAGGCCCTTGCCGCGCGTGAAGCCGAGGCAAACAAGCAGCTTACGCAGAATGAGGCGACCATTCCGGCGACCATCGGCGAGGAAAGGCAGGCGAACCCGTTTCTGCGCGCCGACGTGCCGGAAGTTGCCGCCGGCATCGGGATGGCAGGCAAACCCGCCGCCGAGGTTTTCGCGGAAATCCGCGCCCGCAAGAACAAGTTCTAGCGCCCCATGCCTGACCCAACCGCGGCGGACATGATCCGCGCGCTCAAGCTCAAGCCGCATCCGGAAGGCGGCCACTATCGCGAAACATTCCGCGACTCGCATCAACTGGATGGGCGGCCTGCATCGACCGCTATCCTATTCCTGCTTGCACGCGGCGAACGATCGCACTGGCATCGCATCGACGCGGTGGAGATCTGGCACTACTACGGAGGCGCCCCACTCAAGCTCGAAATTGTCGACGGATCCAAGGAAGAAATTTTCAGACTTGGCGCTGACATCCACGCCGGCGAGGTGCCGCAAGTGGCGGTACCCGCGCGCGCTTGGCAGGCCGCCGAAAGCCTTGGAGACTGGACGCTGACCGGTTGTACTGTCGCGCCCGGCTTTTCGTTTGACGGGTTCGAATTGGCACCTGCGGGCTGGAAGCCCGTCAATCAAGGACGATAAGGAGGATTGTCGTGGCCACCCAACTTGACCAGGCACGCGATGTGCTCGCGCGCGCCAACAGAATTATTGCGAACGAGGGCGTGTTGGATGCATTCGGTCACGTCAGCATGCGTCATCCGACCGATCCAGGCCGCTATCTCCTCGCGCGTTCGCGCGCGCGTCCGAGCTGGTGCAGCCGGACGATATTCTGGAATTCACGCTCGATTCGCAGCCGGTTAGGCCAACCGATGTCCGGCTATATGGCGAACGCGTCATACACGGCGGCATCTATCAAGCACGGCCCGACGTGAACGCTGTCTGCCACCACCATGCGCCGTCGATTCTACCTTTCTGCATATCCGGTATGGATCTCAAACCCGTCTATCATCTCGGGGCGACGCTTGGCGAGAAGGTACCCTTTTGGGACTCCCGTGATGATTTCGGCGATACGAATCTCATCGTCGCCAAGCCGGAAGAAGGCGCATCGCTTGCGCGTGCATTGGGCGAAAACTGGATTGTCCTGATGCGGCGGCATGGTGCAACCGTGGCCGGCGTCAGCCTGGAAGAGCTTACATTTCGTACGATCTACACCGCGCGCAATGCGGCGCTTCAGATTCAGGCACACACGCTCGGGCTTGTGTCGCCGCTCAACCTGGCCGAAACGCGCCTCGCCGGCGAATACAATCTGCGCCCCGGTCCGGTCATGCGTGCATGGGAGTACTGGAATGCGCGGCTTGATAAAGTCGAGGGCAGCGGCCGCCTCCGGGTGCACAAGCAAACCCCAAAAAGGTCTTCGCCCAGACGGACAACAAAACGCCGACGCTGAGAGCGCATGTTACTTGCGGCCAGCGGCCCGCATGCACCCAAGATAGCCCTCAATCGCGTCGCTGCGGCGAAATTTCAAGCCTTCTCGTCTGTAGTACTTTGGAAACGCGACGCGCCCGCCATCCAACGTCTGGGTCCCGCCAGCCGCTTCCTTGGGACGCAACTTCAGCCCCTCGCGCTTGACGCCAACCGGCGGCGGGATGACGTGTCCGCCATTGCGTACGGCGCACGTGCAGGCAACCTTGTCGTAAATATCCTTGCAGCGCGGATCGACCTCCTGCGCAAACACGAACTGAGCGGTTGAGAGACAAACAATCGCTCCAACGATCAGAAAAGCCCCAGTGCGATTCCCGTCCGCCATTGTGTCCGAAATGCCTAGATAAAATATTGGCCGCCGTTAGCGGTCAGCGTCGAACCAGTGATCAGACCCGCTTCGTCCGACGCGAGGAACACGACGCAACGCGCGATTTCCTCCGGTTCGCCCAGGCGGCCAATCGGAATTTGCGGCAGGATGGATTTCTCCAGAACATCCTTTGGCACCGCCTGCACCATCTCGGTGTTGATGTAGCCTGGGCAGATCGCATTGACGGTGATGCCCGAGCGCGCAGCTTCCTGCGCCAGCGCCTTGGTGAATCCGAGTTCGCCGGCTTTGGCGGCGGAATAGTTCGCCTGGCCCATCTGGCCCTTCTGGCCGTTGATCGACGAGATGTTGACGATCCGACCGAACTTGCGCTCGCGCATGCCTTCAATGACCGGCCGGCACATATTGAAGAGCGATCCGAGGTTTGTGTTGATTACCGCCGTCCACTGCTCGGGCTTCATGCGATGAAACATTGCGTCGCGCGTGATGCCGGCATTGTTGACGAGCACTTCAATGGGGCCCACGTCGGTCTCGACCTTTTTGATACCCTCAGCGCAGACTTCATAGGACGAGACGTCCCATTTGAAGACCGGAATCCCGGTCTCTGCCTTGAATTTCTGCGCGGCCTCGTCGTTGCCGCCGTAATTCGCCGCAACCTTGTATCCGGCCGCTTTGAGCGCCTTGGCGATTGCCGCCCCGATCCCTCGGGTTCCACCTGTTACCAACGCAACGCGCGACATGACATCGTCCCCTCTAAACTATCTTCTTAAAACAACGTGGCCGGGACGTAGGCGTGCGAAGCACGCCGTCCTTCGGACGACTATGCCCGGCCATGACTTAAATCAACGCGGAAGCACGAGCCTATCGCTCGACGCACATCGCGATCCCCATGCCGCCGCCGATGCAAAGCGTGGCCAAGCCCTTCTTGGCATTACGCTTCTGCATTTCATAAAGCAGCGTCACCAGCACGCGCGCACCTGAGGCGCCGATCGGATGCCCAATGGCGATGGCGCCGCCATTGACGTTGACCTTCGACGTATCCCACCCGAGGTCCTTGTTGACCGCGCAGGCCTGGGCGGCGAATGCCTCATTTGCTTCGACAAGATCGAGGTCTTCCTTTTTCCAGCCCGCCTTCTTGAGCGCCGCCCGCGACGCCGGGATCGGGCCGGTTCCCATGATCGCAGGGTCGACGCCGGCCTGCGCCCAGGAAACAATGCGCGCAAGCGGAGTCTTACCGAGCTTCGCTGCCTCGGAAGCTTTCATCAGCACTACTGCCGCCGCGCCATCGTTGATGCCCGACGCGTTGGCCGCCGTTACGGAGCCTTCCTTGTCGAAGGCGGGTCGCAACTTGGCGATCGAGTCAATCGTCACGCCGGATTTCGGATATTCGTCGGTATCGACCACGACATCGCCCTTGCGCGATTTGATCGTGACGGGCGTAATCTCGTCCTTGAACTTTCCTGCCTTTTGAGCCGCCTCTGCCTTGTTCTGCGAAGCGACGGCAAATTCATCTTGCTGCTGGCGGGTGATCTGCCACTGTTTGGCAACGTTCTCCGCGGTGTTTCCCATATGGTAGCCGTTGAAGGCATCCCACAGTCCATCCTTGATCATGGTGTCGATCATCTCGAACGACCCCATTTTCACCCCGCTGCGCAAATACTGGCAGTGCGGCGCCATGCTCATCGACTCCTGGCCGCCGGCGACGACAATTTCGGAGTCGCCGTTGAGAATGGCCTGGTAGCCAAGCGCGACTGCGCGCAGGCCGGAACCGCATAGCTGGTTCACACCCCAGGCAGGGGTCTCGACCGGAATTGCCGCCGCAATTGACGCCTGCCGCGCCGGATTCTGTCCCTGTCCAGCGGTAAGAATTTGCCCCAAGATCACTTCACTGACGCGGGCGCCTTCGACACCCGCCCGGTCCATCGCCGCTTCGATGGCGGCCTTTCCCAGCTCATGGGCCGGAAGATTTGCAAATGCCCCGTTGAAAGCGCCGACCGGAGTACGGGCCGCGCTCACAATGACGATATCGTCTTTCATCAGAAGCTCCTGTTAAGTCAGACTCTGGGGCATTCACTGGTTTTTCGGCACTGCCGCATCCTCGGTAGACCAAGCCTGTCTGTCAACTCGACCCGCCACTCAGATATTCGCGACAATTGGTGCTTTTTCGACCTTTCCGCAAGAGATGCCGAAGCCGTTCCGGCGCTGCCGCGGTGCCACAAAACGGTGGCCCAGCGAAGCGGAAATTGGCTATGCTCAAAGCCTGGGCAGGGGAAACGTGTGAACGACATGTCAGAGGATAAAAAAGAGCCGATCACGATAAAAAAATATGCCAACCGGCGGCTCTACAATACCGGAACAAGCACTTACGTGACGCTCGAAGACCTCGCCGCCATGGTCAAAAAGGGCGAGGATTTCGTTGTCTACGACGCCAAAACCGGCGAAGACATAACGCGCTCGGTCCTCGCGCAAATCATCTTTGAGCAGGAAAATAAAGAAGGACAAAGCCTGCTTCCGATCACATTTCTCCGGCAGCTGATCCGCTTTTACGGCGACAGCATGCAAATGCTCGTTCCCCGTTTCCTCGAAGCTTCGATTGAATCGCTGTCGAAGGAGCAGGGAAAGTTTCGCGAGCAGATGGCCCAGGCTTTTGGCGTCGGCGCCTTCGGCCCCCTCGAGGATCAGGTACGCCGCAACATGGAAATGTTTGAGAAGACATTCGCCATGTTCGCGCCGTTTGCACGGGGCCAGGGGAAGCCCACCGACAAGACGCAAAATTCGAGCGCTGGGTCGGGCAGCGAGATGGACGATCTCAAACGTCAGCTCGATGAAATGCAAAAGCGTTTAGACAAGCTCGGCGGTAAGGACTAAGGCGGTGGCCTGCTACCGTGCCATTTTGGAACGCGGGACCGTCTGAACGCGTTTCTTAGCGCGACGCGGTCTGTATCGACCGCAAGTCGTCAGACCTTGTGAAATGGTGGGAGTCGTAAGTGCCGTGGCGGTTAATCGCGCGCGGCATGCTGTTTGCACTTTCGAATGCGGATGGATTCAGGTGTCCTGAATTGAGACGGCAAGATGCTTATTGGTGAAGTTAACGGGTCACAATCTCGGCGACCTCATCCTGCGATGAGCGCGCCGGAGAATGATAGCGAACGCACGGGATTGGAGAGCCGTGCGCTCGTCGCGCTTGACCCATTGCAAGATCGTTCTGGACTCGCGGCCAATCATCGCTACGCGCCATTCGTCGCCCATCTGGTTGCCACAAAAGATCAGCATCCACAGACGCGTGAACGCCGGCGCGCCGATCCGAACGATGCGTTGGCTGCGTATCGAGCAACAGCTGCTTTGACGGCTTAATAGCCGAGCGCGCAACCGTCTTTGCGCGGCTCCGAGCCGGCAATCAACACGCCGCGATCCCAGTCGATCTTGATCGTCTGCGCGCCGCCCCACGGCGACGTTGCCATGACGACGTCATGGCCGCGTGCTTTCAATCCTTCGATTGTTGCCGCCGGCGTGCCCCGCTCAACGTCGGTATTTTCGCCCTCAAAGAAGAACCGAGGCGCATCGATCGCCTGTTGTACATCCATACCGTAATCGAGCATGTTAAGAACAATCTGGACATGGCCCATGGGCTGATAGTGGGCGCCCATCACGCCAAAGCTCATATCGCAGCGGCCGTCTCGCATGGCGAGGCCCGGGATGATCGTGTGCATCGGGCGTTTGTCCGGACCAAAAGTATTGGGATGATCCGGCTCGATCCTGAAGCAAGCTCCACGGTTGGTCAGCATGATCCCGGTCCGCTCCGTGCAGACGCCGACACCAAAACTGGAGTAGAGAGAATTAATGAACGAGACCGCCCTGCGGTCGCGGTCGACGACAGTGAGATAAACCGTATCGTTGCCCGGCGCGGGGGCGCTTGGCAGCTTCGACCGTTTTTTCATGTCGATCAGCGACGCAAGCCTTTTGCTGAAGCCTTTATCGAGCAATCTCGCCACCGGCATGCGCATGTGCGCGTTATCGGCAATATGAGTGTCACGGATTGCGTAGCCGAGCCGGGCCGCTTCGAGCACAAGATGAAACCGGTCGGTGCCGAAAGGGTCGAGTGAGGCGACGTCGAAGTTTTCCAGAATATTGAGCATCACAAGCGCGGTGAGCCCCTGCCCGTTCGGCGGAATCTCCAGTATGTCGAGCCCGCGATAGTTCGTTGAAATTGGCTCGACTGCATCGCCACGGTGGCGCGAGAAATCTTCGGCCGTGAGAAAGGAGCCACGCGCGGCGAGTGTTTTCATCATGTCCGCGGCGATGTCCCCCTCGTAGAAGGCGCGCGCACCTTTTGCCGCAATCGCCTTGAGCGTTGCGGCAAGCGCCGGGAAACGGATCACATCGCCCTCATTGGGCGCTGCGCCATTAAACAAATAATGCCTGGACGCGCCGGGATCAGCTTTGAGCTTGCCCACGTGCTTCCTCCAGTCAAACGCGACACGCGGCGCCACCGGAAACCCGCCTTCGGCATATTTGATCGCCTGCGCCAGCGCGCGGTCGAGGCCAAAGCGTCCGTGCGTTTTCAGGATCGCCTCCCAGGCATCGACAGCACCTGGGACAGTTACGGCATGAATCGAGTTGCCGATCTCGCTCATTCCTTTGTCGCGCAACGCCTGGCCGGATGCCTTTGCACCGGCACGTCCGGAACCGTTGTATCCCCACACTGGCTTGCCGGGTTGCGAAATCAGGCAGAAACAATCGCCGCCGATGCCGGTCATGTGCGGCTCGACCACGCACAACACCGCAACCGCCGCCACCGCGGCATCAGCCGCCGTGCCGCCCGCACGCAGCGTATCGACGGCGGCGAGCGTCGCGAGCGGATGCGAGGTCGCCGCCATGCCTTCGCAGGCGATAACGGACGAGCGGCCGGGCAGCTGAAAATCGCGGCTCATGAAAAAACCAGAACGGCAGGGGCGATCAGGACGATACGCGCTCGACGCCCTCGACCGTAAGGTCTCGTTGAGCGGAACGCAAAGTTATTGCGAAGCCGCCGAGCACATCGATGAAGCTTACGACCAGCAGCAGGAAGAAGGTCGCGGTGGCGGCTTGCTTGACGAGGATAAATTCGACGATCATGCCGAGAAACAGAATGAGTGACAGCGCATGATCGACGACGGTGCGGACACCAATGCGCGTCGACTTCATGATTTCACCGAACAGCAGCAGGATCGCCAGCACGAGAAGCATGTCCCCGGCCGACATTGTCCAATCGGCGCCGGATACCATGTGAACAGTGCTTACTGTTCCGGTCCAAGATACGCCCGGCATCAGAAAGGCAATGATGTTGTAGATGGCGAACGGAACCAGCAGCAGAGGAAAGCCGAGCATAAACATGGCGCAGCTTCCCCTCGGGCCCCGGCCCCCGCGCTATGCCTCGGTCTTGGGCTTCAGGACCTGGCGGCCTTTGTACATTCCGGTCTTCAGGTCGATGTGGTGCGGGCGGCGCAATTCACCGGAATCCTTGTCCTCAACATAGGCCGGCCGCTTGAGCGCGTCGGCGGAGCGGCGCATGCCGCGGCGCGACGGCGAGGTTTTTCTTTTCGGCACAGCCATGGAACGAAACTCCTGAAAAAGCGCGATCTTTTGATTTGAAGCCGGGCTTATAGAGGAAGGCGCACGTCAAGGCTAGTGTCTTTGCCGCAGGCATGAGGCGGCCCCCGGAGCCCGCTCGGCGCGGGCAACGTAAAGACCGGCGAGCCGGCGCAACCCAGGGCCAGGCTGCCGCGCGTTTCTCACCGCCGGATTAGGCAACATCGCCGTCAAAAGTGCGGCCTGATAGCGAGAGACATCACTTGCCGACTTGCCGAATGCACGCCGCGCGCCGGCCTCAACGCCGAATTCACCATTCGGACCCCATTGAGCGACATTGAGGTAAATTTCCATGATGCGGCGCTTCGGCAATACCAGATCGATCCAAAGCGCGAGCGGAAATTCCAGCGTCTTGCGCACATAGCTTCGGCCCTGCCAAAGAAACAGATTCTTTGCCAACTGCTGCGTGATGGTCGAGCCGCCGCGCATTTCATCGAAGCCGTCGGCCTCCGCGATCGCTTCGCGTATCTCAGCCAGGTCCACTCCGTGGTGGCTGCAAAAACGCCCGTCCTCCGCTATGATGACTGTAAGCGGCAATGCCGGTGAAACACGGCTGAGCGGAACAGGATGGCGCTCGACCCTCGCCCCACTCACCCGGCGCCAGAGCATCGCCGTCGAGACCGGGTCGACCACGGCGTAAATCGGGGTGAGCGCATAGGGAAGCAGCACGAGTGCCAAAATCGCTATCATAAGGACACGCAGCCCACGGCGTAACCGCGGCCTATTCCACGTACCCGATCTTTTATCCGACCCGTCCATCCGTCCCAGCCTAACCCATTCGATCTGCGAATGACCCCACTTTGCGGGAGCGGGAGTAGCAGCTATCAATGCCACGATGAAAAACGATACCGCCCGCTTTACCGATCGTCTCGCCGCAACTGCACGTGACATTGAGACGCTGCTCGACCGGCTCCTGAGTCCAGCGGTGCTGAGCAGCGAGACGGCGCGGCCGCCGCGCCTTGTGGCGGCCATGCGTCACGCGGCGCTGGATGGAGGAAAGCGCCTGCGCCCTTTCCTGGTGGTGGAGACCGCGGCCCTATTCGATGTGGATCGAGCCGGCGCCCTTATGGCCGGCGCCGCGCTTGAGCTCATCCATTGCTATTCGCTGGTGCATGACGATTTGCCGACGATGGACAACGATGATCTGCGCCGTGGAAGGCCGACGGTACATAAAGCGTTCGACGACGCGACTGCGATTCTTGCCGGCGACGCACTGCTGACCCTCGCCTTTGACGTCATGGCGCGCACCGAGGTGCATCCCGACGACGCCGTGCGCACTGCGCTCGTACTCGAACTCGCACGTGCATCGGGCCTTGGCGGCATGGCGGGCGGCCAGATGCTCGATCTCGCGGCCGAAGGCCGGTTTGATAACAAGCGTGCGCTCGGCGAAAAAGAAATCGTGACATTGCAGGCCATGAAGACCGGTGCCTTGATCCGTTTCGCCTGCAACGCCGGCGCAATTCTCGGAAAAGCGGATACAACGACGCGCGCGAACATTGCGCGATACGGTTCCGCAATCGGCCAGGCATTCCAGGTCGCCGACGACTTGCTCGACGTTGAAGGCGATGCAAAGACGCTGGGCAAAGCGGCCGGCAAAGACGCAGCGGCTGGCAAAGCGACGCTTGTGGCGGCTTTGGGCGTCGACGGCGCGCGCGACCGCCTCAATGAATTGGTCGCGGAGGCCAGCGCGGCCTTGGCCTCTTTCGGTGAAAAATCAGATACACTGCGTGCTGCCGCTCGCTTCATCGCGGAGCGGAAGGCCTGAACCGCGCGTAAGGATTGCGACATGGCCAAAAGCAAGCCTACGCGGCCGCTTTCGCCACTTCCGGTGCGCATTGTCAGGCTGCACGCCAAACTCGTAATTGCAATCATCATCGCCATTGCCGTAGCCGCTGGAATGGCACGGTTTGACATCAACCTGCCGGCGCGCCTGCTGACCGGATGGGATGTCGGCATTGCCGTCTATCTGGTTCTGACATTTTCCATGATGTGGCGCGCGGACGTCTCGCGTATCCGCCGACGTGCGGCGGAGCAAGATGAAGGCGCTACTTTCATATTGTTGTTGTCGATCGTCGCCACGTTCGCCAGTCTCGTTGCCGTCGTATTTGCACTGGGCGGAGCGAAGCAGGGCACTCAATACGGTGCGACATCACACGTGCTGTTGGCGATAGCGACGATCCTGCTGTCGTGGACTTTCGTGCATACGATTTTTTCGTTCCACTATGCCCATGAATATTACGGTGAACGCGGCGACGGACAAATCGGCGGATTGCATTTCCCCGATGATGACAAGCCGGACTATCGAGATTTCCTCTATTTCTCGCTCGTCATCGGCATGACCTCGCAGGTTTCCGACGTCAGCATCAGCAGCAAGGTCATTCGCCGCGTGGCTTCCATTCACGGTGTGCTGTCATTTTTCTTCAATCTGGTGGTTCTGGCACTGACAGTGAACATGGTGGCGAACTTGATATGACCGGAATCGTCGAAACGCTGCTTTTCATGTTGGCGGTTTTGGCCGGCGTGGCAGTTGCAGCACAGCGACTGAAGATCGCGCCCTCAATCTTGTTGGTGATCGCCGGCATCGGTATGGCCATGGTTCCAGGACTGCCGAGAATCCAGCTTGCGCCGGAAATTGTTCTGCTCGTTATATTGCCGCCACTAATCTACTCCGCCGGCGTTTCCATGAGCTGGCGGGAGTTTCGTTTTAACTTGCGGCCAATTACATTGTTGGCGTTCGGCTGCGTCGTTTTCACGACTTGCGCCGTCGCGGTTGCCACGCACTACCTGCTGAAGTTCGATTGGGCGATCGGATTCCTGCTCGGCGCCATCATTGCACCGCCCGATGTCGTCGCTCCATTGGCGATCGCGCGCCGCTTGGCCCTGCCACGGCGGCTTTTGGTTGTATTGGAAGGCGAAGGGCTGGCAAACGATGCGACCGCGCTGATCCTCTATCGCTTCGCGGTAGCAGCCGCGGTAACCGGAACATTTTCCCTGCCGCAGGCGGCCGGCACGTTCACACTCATCGTGATCGGCGAGATCATGTTCGGGATTATCGTCGGCTGGCTGAGCTTGCGTTTGCGGCAGTGGGCCGGGGAGCCGCGTGTCGAGATCACGCTGTCATTGATGACGCCCTATCTCGCGTTTTGGGTCCCGGAGCATCTCGGCGGCTCCGGAGTTCTGGCGACAGTCGCGTGCGGTCTTTACGTGAGTTGGAACGGCCCGAGACTGATCTCATCCGCTACGCGCCTGCAGGGCATCTTTTTCTGGGATTTACTGGTCTATCTCGTTGAAGGGCTTGTTTTCCTTCTCACTGGCTCGCAGGCGCGGGCATTGCTCGACCGGGTACAGGGCTTTTCTGTCGGAGAATTGATCATTGCGACGGCATGGATCACGCTGATCGTAATCGCTGCACGATTCATCTGGGTTTTCCCGGCAACTTATATTCCGCGCTGGATCAGCCCCGCACTCGCGAGACGCGATCCGGCACCTCCGTGGCAAGGACCCTTTACGATCGGATTTGTCGGCGTGCGCGGTGTCGTTTCGCTCGCCGCTGCACTCGCAATCCCTTATGCCCTCGCCAACGGTCAACCGTTTCCGCACCGCGATCTGATTCTCTTTGTGACTTTCGGCGTGATCGTAATCACGATCGTCGGACAGGGGCTGATGTTACCGTCGGTTCTCCAGTGGCTTGGCATTACACGTCTTGGCCTTGAAGAACGTTCGGGAGAAGTTCAGTCGGAACTTGAGGCGCGCGTGGCCGCGCTTGAGCAGGTGGAAAGCCGGCTTGAAAAGTTCATCAAAGAGCGCGAATTGCCGGACGAGGTTATTGCGCTCCTGCGCACACGCAATCAGAGCCGCAGACAAATTCTGCCTGGCAATATGGCCGACGGTCTCGATCACATGCGCCAGAGCGCCGCGCTGAAGAAAGAGCTGATCGATGCCGAGCGCGACTTCATCTATCAGCTGCTGCGCGACGGAAAGATCACCGACGAGGCCCGCCGTCGCATCGAATATGAGCTCGACCTAGAGGAAGCGGGGGTCGCCAATCGCGGTCGTGATGGTGGCGGCTGGATGTAGCCGTCCTCTTCAGCGCGCCCTGTTCACCAGCACAAGGCCGATGGCAACAAGAGCGACTGCGGCGGCAAATGCCGTGGTCAGGGGCTCGTTCAGCACCAAATGTCCGGCAGCCACGCCAAACAATGGCGTGAGGAAGGTGAAAGCCGAAAGCCGGGTCGCCGAATAACGCGCAATCAGTGCGAACCAGATGACGAACGTCACGCTGACGACCCAGACGGTTTGATAGACCATGGAACCGATCGCCAACGGCGACGGCATGGCGGTCATGCGTTCGCCGACTGCGAATGCGGCGATCGCCATAATTGGCCCGGAGACGACGAGCTGATAGAGCATCACTTTTTCGGCAGACGCACGCGTCAATGCACTGGCCTTGATGGTCAGCGTTGTCGCCGCCCAGAACAGCGCGCCGCCCACCATCATTGCATCGCCGATATGCTGACGCGGGTCGAGAGCCGGCGTCGGCAAGCCGAACGCGATCAGCATGCCGGCGAATGACATGCCGAGACCTAGCCATTGCGCCGCACCGAATCGATCGGCTGGGAGAACGATGCGCGCGCCGATCACGACAAAGAAGGGCGCAAGATAAATGAATAAAACGGCGCGCGTTGCCGTCGTGTAGAGGAGGCCCTGATAGATCAGAATGAACTCGATCGCGAACAGTGCGCCGGCGGCCAGTCCATACCAGAGCGTGCCGTCGCGATCGAAAAGCGGGATGCCGCGCAGCCGGCACCAGGCTGCGATCAGAAAAGCCGCGACAAACGACCGGATCGCGGCCTGCATGAGGGGCGGAATGTCGTGAATCGCAAGCTTGGTCGCGACCTGATTGAAACCCCAGGACAGACATAGGACGACAACGATTCCGGCGGCGAGCGCGTCGAGCGGACGTGTGGTTGAGGTGTAAGCGGGCGTAGATGACAAATGCGGCTCTAATTTCAATTACGCCGCCTTGCAGTGCGCGCAAATACCGGAAATCTCGATGACCGGCGTCTTAGGAACGAAGCCTGCCGCACGGGAGGCACTTTTGATCGTATCGGCGACTGCGGCCGACGCGGCCTCGCCGACCGCACCGCACTTTTCACAGATCAGGAATACGACCGGATCGCTGCTGTCGTGATTGTGCACGCAGGCGATGAAGGCATTGCGGCTTTCGATTCGATGCACCAGATCCTGCTCGCGCAGGAAATCGAGAGCTCGATAAATGGTGATCGGAGCCGGCCGCGCGCCCCGCCCCGCCAGGCGGTCGATGAGCTCATAAGCCCCGAGCGGATGATGGCTTGCCAACAGGGCCTCGAGCACACGCCGGCGCATCGGCGTCAGCCGTTCCTTGCGGGCGGCACAGATCACTTCGGCATGTGCGATGGCGTCGTTCGCGCAGCGCCTGTGATCGTGGTCGGGCTTGGGGAATATCGGGTGCGCGGACGATTTTCGGGTCACTGACGTGTTCCGCCTTCCTACTCAAGTCTAACGTCAAATAACTGCAAATTCTAAGTCCTGAGCATATATATTGCACTGCAGCAAGAATACGGGCAGGTTCCATAGCATCATTTTGACGCGCGCCGCCGATGCTTCCGCGGCACCACCCGATCGAGGACGGCATGCTTAAAGGCAAGACAGCTCTGGTCACCGGCTCAACCTCCGGCATCGGCCTCGCCACTGCGCGCGCGCTCGCGCAGGACGGCGCCAATATCATGATCAACGGCTTCGGCGACAAAGCCCAAATTGAGAAAATCCGCACCGAAATCGAAAAAGAATTCGGTGTGAAGGCACGTTACTCGCCGGCCGACATGAGCAAGCCGGCCGAGATCGTCGAAATGATCCGCACTACGGAGAAGGAGTTCGGCTCGCTCGATGTCCTGGTCAACAATGCCGGCATTCAGCACGTTGCCAACATCGAGGATTTTCCGGTCGAAAAATGGGACGCGATCATCGCAATTAATCTGTCATCCTCGTTTCACACAATCCGCGCTGCTGTTACAGGAATGAAGAAACGGAAATGGGGGCGCATCATCAATATCGCTTCAGCGCATGGATTGGTCGCGAGCGATCAGAAAGTCGCCTACGTAGCAGCAAAGCATGGCCTCGTCGGCCTCACGAAAACGGTAGCCATAGAGACCGCAAACGACGGCATAACGTGCAATGCCATTTGTCCCGGATGGGTGCTCACGCCGCTCGTCTCACAGCAGATCGAAGTCCGAGCCAAAGCTGCCGGAAGAACCTTCGAAGAAGAAACAAAGCCATTTCTCGCCGAGAAACAGCCAATGCTTGCGTTTACAAAGCCTGAAAGCATCGGGGCATTGGCAGTTTTCCTTTGTGGTGACGCAGCTGCAACCATCACCGGCTCAGCCTATTCGATCGATTCCGGTTGGACGGCACGCTGAGCAATGATCGAACTCCTCGCGCGCGCATTCGGTGGCGGCAAATCAGAAAAGCCGAAAGCCGGCAAACGCATCAATCTGGCGCTGCAGGGCGGCGGCGCGCTGGGCGCATTTACCTGGGGTGTGCTCGACCATCTCCTCGAGGATGGCCGGCTGACGATTGAGGGAATCTCCGGCGCATCGGCCGGTGCAGTCAACGCCATCATATTGGCCGACGGCCTCGCTCGCGGAGGACCGGAAGAAGCGCGCAAGCGTCTCGCAGATTTCTGGCGCGCGGCCAGTTTCGGCGGCAACCTGCCGGACCTTCAGCGCCGCGCGGTTGACCGGCTGTTTTCATTCTGGCCGATTGAAGATACCCCGGTCGGTTTGTGGATGCAGGCACTGACCCGCTATCTGTCGCCCTACGACTTCAACCCGCTCAATATCAATCCATTGAAGGATCTGATTGGCCGTTTCGTCGATTTCGAGGCGGTCCGGGCGGCCAAGAACTTGCAACTGTTTGTGTCCGCGACCAACGTGAGGACCGGTGAGCTGCGCGTATTCAGACGCGATGAAATGACTGCTGACATGATCGTGGCGTCGGCATGCCTGCCGCACCTTTTCCGTGCCGTCGAGATCGATGGCGACGCCTATTGGGACGGCGGCTACGTCGGAAATCCGGCGCTCTATCCTCTGGTCGGCGCAACCGAGACGGAGAATCTTTTGCTGGTCCAGATCAATCCGTTGCAACGCAAGCAGGTGCCGAAGACGCGCGAC
>Ga0247788_1000012_pt1 | contig 17923 bp, 9 predicted proteins | sample UWRJS156409C4_FD_179910 | JGI IMG/M metagenome (GOLD analysis project Ga0247788, IMG submission 179910) | Soil microbial communities from Arlington Agricultural Research Station in Wisconsin, United States - UWRJ-S156-409C-4 | ecosystem: Environmental > Terrestrial > Soil > Agricultural land...
AAAGATGGTTCTTTTGTTCTTTCGAGGCAGTCGGAAAAGAGTCAATGTAGTCAAAATAATTATGTATTTTGAAACTAATGTGATAGAGTTGCGAAGGATGAACTTTTAACAGTTTAAAATACGAATTCTTGAACAAAAATCGACTTTAAGGGGGTTTTTTATTGCCATGCATCCAGTAGGAATTGAACCTACGACTTCGCCAATTATGAGTTGGGTGCTTTAACCATTCAGCCATGGATGCTTCACGGGAATTCCCCTAGCTCGTGAATAACCAAATTCCAATTGAATTGAAATCTTTTGGATAAATCAACCCATACAATTCTAAATTATATTAGAATTCTAGGAGGTTTAGATTATATTAGAATTCTAGGAGGTTTAGATGCTTTGGAGTGAAATCTTTTGGATAAATCAAGGCATACAATACAATTATATATACAATATACAATTACAAAATTACATAATATAAACAATATTATATTTCAACAACCAAGGGGGGTTAGAATCTTTTGGATAAATCAAGGCATACAATACAATTATATATACAATATACAATTACAAAATTACATAATATAAACAATATTATATTTCAACAACCAAGGGGGGTTAAAATGATAAAACATCAACATCAATTCGAATCTTGGATTTTAGAATTGAGAGAAATAGTTAGAGAAAGCAAGAATTCTCCCTATTTCGTAGATTCGTGGGCTCAATTCCATTCTGCGGTATCTTATATTCACATTTTTCTCCACCAAGAGAGTTTGATAAAACTCTTAGACTCCCGAATCTGGAGTGTCCTATTTTCACGCAATTCACAGAGAAATCTATATTTCATGATCAAGAGTGTAGTCCTTTTTGTAGTTATCTATCGTATTAACAATCGAAAGATGATCGAAACAAAAAATATCTATTTGACAGGGCTGCTTCCTATACCAATGAATTCCATTGCACCCAGCAATAAATTGGAAGACTCCAAAGATTCGTTCAATATCAATAGGTTGATTGTTCCACTGTTGTATGGTCCAAAAGGAAAAAATATTTCTGAGAGATCTAGAAGAGCCGGTCGTTCTTTTTTCTCTGATAGATGGTTAGACCTTCTTCGTCTGGATTTGAATCCTACTGAGAGGGCCACTCGAGATCAGAAATTATTTAAGAAAGAGGAAGATGTTTCTTTTGTTCTTTCGAGGCGATCGGAAAAGAAAGAATTATTCAATCTATTCAAAATTATTATGTATTTACAAAATACTGTCTCAATTCATCCTATTTCATCCGATCCAGAATGTGATCGGGTTACGAAGGATGAACTTTTGACATTTCAAAATTTTGAATCAGAAGAGAGATTTCAAGAAATGGCAAATTTATTCAATCTATCAATAACTAAGCCGGATCTAATGTATCCGGAGGGATTTTCTATTGATTATTCCGTATTGGATCCAAAACTCTTCTTTCTTTTCTCACTTAGGAGCCGTGCGAGACAATCTGTAAACGAGGTATGCAACTCTAGGGATGAATCAAAAAAGAAATCTTTATTGGTTCTACCTCCTCTTTTTTACGAAGAGAATGAATCCTTTTATCCAAGGATCATCCAAAAATGGGTCCAGACCTCTTGCATAAATGATTTTCAAGACCCAAAACCAAGAATAGTGCTATTTACTAGCAACCGGTCAGTCAATCAATATGCATTAATCAAAAATCTGATTCAAATTCAATATAATACCTATGGGTACATAAGAAATCTATGGAACCGATTCAATCGCAACTTGGAATATGGAATTCAAAGGTATCAAATACAAAATGATATTGTGAATCATAGACCTAGAAGGAAATACATGATCAACCAACATTTCTCAAATTTGAAAAAGAGTCAGAAGAATTGTCTAACCGAAAGATCCATGAATAAGGATCCAAATGCATATAAATACAAATGGTCCAACGGGAGCAAGAATTTCCAGGAATATTTGGACCGTTTCATTTTGGAGCAGAATAGCCGTTTTCAAGTAGTGTTCGATCGATTCCATATGAATCCATATTCGATTGATTGGTCTGAGGTTATCCACAAAAAAGATTTGTCTAAGTCACTTTATTTCTTTTTTTCCAAATTTCTTCCTTTTTTCTTTGTGAGTTTGGGGAGTATCCCTGTTCATAGGTCCGAGATCCACATGTATGAATTGAAACGTCCGAACGATCCACTCGGGAATCAGTTGTTAGAATCAATAGGTCTTCAAATCGTTCATTTGAAAAAAAGGAAACCCTTCTTATTGGATGACTATTATACTTCCCAAAAATCAAAATTATTGATCAATGAAGGAACAATTTCTAACACGGCTTCCTATTTCTCAATGATATCCCACGATCAAGACAATTGGCTGAATCCCGTGAAACCTTTTCATAGAAGTTCATTAATATCCTCTTTTTATAAAGTAAATCGACTTCGATTCTTGAATAATCAATATAACTCCTGTTTCGATTGGAACAAAAGATTCTCTTTTTATGTGGAAAGGTCCTGGAATTTTAATTTTACGTATGGACAATTCCTCAACATCTTGTTCATTCGAAACAAACTATTTTCTTTGTGCGACGGTAAAAAAAAACATGCTTTTTTGGACAGAGATACTATTTCACAAGTATCTAACATATTGATAGCTAACGATTTTCCGCAAAGTCGTGATGACGGATCTAACTTGGACAAATCTTTCCATTTTCCAACTCGATCCGATCCATTCGTTCGGAGAGCTATTTACTCGATCGCAGACATTTCTGGAACACCTTTAACAGAGGAAGAGATAGTGAATTTTGAAAGAACTAACTGTCAACCTCTTTCCGATATGAATCTGCCTGATTCAGAGGGGAAGAACTTGCATCAGTATCTCAATTTCGATTCAAACATGGGTTTGATTCACACTCCCTATTCTGAGAAATATTTACCATCCGAAAAGAGGAAAAAACATAGTTCTTGTCTAAAAAAATCCCTTGAAAAAGGGCAGATGTATAGAAACTTTCAAAGAAAGCGTCCTTTTTCAACTCTCTACAAATTGAAGAGATTCCGACGATATATCATACCTTGGTTTCTTACCGGGACAGCGCACAAATATCTAAATTTAATATTGAGAGAGACTTTTTCAGACCTATTGGCGATACTAAGGAGGAGTCCTAAATTTCAAAAATTTGTCTCCATTTTTCATGATATTATCCATAGGCGTGGGTTCGAGCGAATTCTTCGGAAAAAGTGGAGTCTTTCACAACGGAATCCTATAAGTGATATTTCGAGTAGGTGTTTACATAATTTTCTTGTAGACATGTGCAAATTTTTTTTTAACGCAAATAATGAGTCAGGATTGATATCGACACGTTTGAGATCGCTAAATATTTGGCAGCCCCTCTTTTCAATCCTTTTCCTTCTTTTTGTTACTGGATATCTCGTTCAGACACTTTCATTTGTTTCTCAATTCAATGAGTTACAGAAAGAGTTCGAACAGGTCAAATCTTTTATGATTCCTTCATACATGATTGAGTTGCGAAAACTTCTGGATAGGTATCCTCCATCGGAACTGAATTCTTTCGGGTTAAAAAATATCTTTCTAGTCGCTCTGGAACAATTAAGAAATTTTCAAGAAGAAAGACGAGGTTCGGCTTCTGGCGGCAACATGCTAAGGGGTGGTGGTCCCGCTTATGGAGTCAAAGATCTCATAAGTATTATACCAAATCCCACCAATCGAATCAAGTTTTTGAGAAATACGAGACATTTAAGTCATACAAGTAAAGCGATCTATTCCTTCATAAGAAAAAGAAAATATGTGAATAGTGATTGGATTTATGAGCAAATAGAATCCTGGATCTTCAAGACTGATTTGCTTGCTGAAAAAGAAAAAGAATTCTTGTTTCAGTTCTCTACCTTAACGACAGAAAAAAGGATTGATCAAATTTTATTGAGTCTGACGAATAGTGATCATTTATCAAAAAATAATTCTGGTTATCAAATGGTGGAGCAACCGGGAATAATTTATTTACGATATTTAATTGACATTCATAAAAAAGATCTAATGACTTATGAGTTCAATTCATTCTGCTTAGCAGAAAGACGGATATTCCTCGCTCATTGTCAGACAATCACTTATTCAGAAAACCTGCGTGGGGCTAGTAGTTTGGGTTTCCCACCTCATGGGAAACCCTTTTCGCTCCACTTACCCTTACCCCCTCCTAGGGGTATTTTAATGATAGGTTCTATAGGAACTGGACGATCCTATTTGGCCAGATATTTATCGACAAACTCCTATTTTCCTTTCATTACAATATTTCTAAACGAGTTTCTGGATAAATATCCAGAGGGTATTGAGTTTGACTATGATAGTGATGAGGATGATCTTTTTGATGAGAGAGAGGGTACCATTTACAGTCTTTTACCTAATTTTGAGGATAGTTGCTATAAGAGCAATAAGTATGGTAGTGAAGATCTCGGCTGTAACTTTCCCTTTGATAGGGAATTGGATTTTCTAAGTATGCAGCATCCGATATTGGAAGAGATCACAGATGAGTTTGAACTAGACGAAGGTTTTCTCAATCTTCAATTCGACTTAGTAAAAGCAATGTCTCCTTGCATAATTTGGATTCCAAACATTCATGATCTGCCTAGCAAAAATTCGAATGACTTATCCCTGGGTCTATTAGTGAACTCTCTATCCGAGGAGTCTGAAAAATCGTCTACTAGCAATAATCTTATTATAGCTTCGACTCATATTCCCCAAAAAGTAGATCCCGGTCTAATAGCTCCGAATAAATTAAATAAATGCATTAAGATACGAAGGCTTCTTATTCCACAACAAAGAAAGCACTTTTTCACTCTTTCATATACTAAGGGATTTCATTTGGAAAAGAAAATGTTCCATACTAATGGATTCGGGTCCATAACTCTGGGTTCTAATGTACGAGATCTTGTAGCACTTAGCAACGAGGCGCTATCAATTAGTATTATACAAAAGAAATCTATTTTAGACACTAATATAATTAGATCGGCTCTTCATAGACAAACTTGGGATTTTAGATCTCAGATAAGATCGGTTCAGGATCATGGGATCCTTTTCTATCAGATAGGAAGGGCTGTTTCACAAAATCTACTTCTAAGTAATTGCTCTATAGATCCTATATCTATCTATATGAAGAAGAAATCATGTAACGAGGGGGATTCTTTTTTGTACAGATGGTACTTCGAACTTGGAACAAGCATGAAGAAATTAACGATACTTCTGTATCTTTTGAGTTGTTCCGCCGGATCGGTCGCTCAAGACCTTTGGTCTCTACCCGGACCTAATGAAAAAAATGATGGCATCACTTCTTATAGACTCCTTGACAATGATTCTGATCTAGTTCATGGCCTATTAGAAGTAGAAGGTGCTCTGGTGGGATCCTCACAGACAGGAAGTAAGTTTAATAATGATGGAGTGACATTGCTTCTTCGCACCGAACGAAGGAATCCCTTAAATATGATTCGAAATGGATCTCGTTCTATCTTTGATCAGAGATTTCTCTATGAAAAATATGAATCGGGGTTCGAAGAAGAAGGAGTCCTCGACCCGGAATCGCTAGAAGAGGATTTATTCAATCACATAGTTTGGGCTCCTAGAATATGGCGCCCTTGGGGCTTTCTATTTGATTGTCTCGAAAGGTCCAATGAATTGGGATTTTGGGAAGAGTCATTTCGGGACAAGGACATCATTTATGATGAAGATCAAGAGGATGAGGAAGAGGATGAGGATGAGCTTCAAGAGAATGATTCGGAGTTCTTGCAGGATGGAACCATGCAGTACGAGACACGATATAGATCGTCCAAAGAACAAGGCGTTTTTCGAATAAGCCAATTCATTTGGGACCCCGAGGATCCACTCTTTTTGCTATTCCAAGATGATCCTCTTGTATCCGTGTTTTTACATCGAGAATTTTTTGCAGATGAAGAGATATCAAGGATACTTTTGACTTGCCAAACAAAACAAATTTATTGGAAATATCTAAATAAACGCTGGTTTAGGAAGACTACGCAAGAGCAAGAAAAGAATTTCAAATTGTTGATTGATCGCCATAGATGGTTTAGAACCAATAGTTCATTATCAAATGGATTTTCACGTTCTAATATTCTATCCGAGAGTTATCAATATTTATCAAATCTCTTGCTATCTAACGGAACCCTGGTGGCTCAAATCACAAAGACATTGTTGAGAAAAAGATGGCTTTTCCCGGACGAGATGGTTCTTAGTATCTGTGCTAATAATGACTGATTGCTTTAACCGAATAACTAAATTCTTCTTTCTCTGTCAAGTAAGTCGATATGGGGATCTTCTCAATTGAAAGATCCCCTAACTATCGATTTCCCGCGACTAATTGGTTTTCATTAATAACCAAAAGGTTTAAAATAGAAAATCAATTAATAAGAAGTGTAAGAATTTTTGGACGTTGATAAGATCCTTCCATCTAGCAGCACCTTAGGATGGCATAGACTTCAAGTCAAGTTAAGCAAACGACTTGACATTTAGATCATATTTTGTGTATAATATATCAATATATTAATAATAAAAATAATGATCATATGATCATAATATAAATATATTGCATATATTATACACAAACTAAAAAAGAAAATTATATTCTTCTTAATTTCATGAGAAATTAATTTACCACCCTTAGTTATCTCTAAGGTTTATTTTTAAAAATTCATAAAAAACACATGAATACAAAAGGGAACAAAATTTGGGTTGAGATCGATCTGAACGTAGTGGTCGCTATTTTCTTGTTTGTTTATGTTCTTCGTTTGATGTGCTCTTTTATCAACTATTTTCGCATCATATTTGTTACAAGCGCAGAAAATACGCTGGTCAAAACGTATATTCTATTAAGCGTAAAAAAAATATTTTATGATAGCGAAAAAGAGTGGGAAAATGAAGAATATCCATACTATATATACAAATATCATACTGCTAATTATCATTTCCATTTTTGGAATCTAGTAGTGGCAGTTGATATTTTTGATCTAAAAAGAAATGTAGATATTGAAGTACAAATCTTCTTTCAGAAAGAAGACCAAGACGAGGAGGAAGACTAACGCAATAATCCTTCCTTTCCTATATTGACTTAGTTCTCCTGCGGCTTGCTTTTTCCTTTCTCTGGGGATCTTTTGAAAGATCCCCTAAATATCGACTGATTTTTGACATCATTTAGTTTCGTTTTAATCTTTCTTTATGACAGCAAAAAAAAAGAATTACTATGATCATTCTACGATTTATTGGATCCTTTTTTCGCAGGCGGCACAATAACTCAGATCATTTTCAGTTTATTCGTCTTCTTTTGATAAGTCTAAAAGGATCGCTACTCCATTTTTGGATTAACATTCAACCGTCATTGAGAGTTCTCAAAGACGACCTCCTTAGAACGGCAAAGCTATTTGGGGGGATTTTCCAGTTATTTCTAAAAGAAATTATCAAGAAAGGTGTGACTAACCTGATTGAAGTTCTTACATTTTAAAAATAAAAAATGAACGCGTGTTAAATTGGATCGCCTTTTAATTGTCTTTCGTATTGATCTTGTTGGCATTAGTCCTGCTAAATAAGATTCTAACTAGAAAGTGATCCGTGTATGAATCGATTTTTTTTCCATAATTCATAGATATATCGATATATCTATGAATTATTTTGCTATATTCATTATACTTTATTATATTTATTTATATATATATTATATATTGAATTTGGTTCTTGTTTGTTGTCCCCATCAGTCAAATAAAACAAATCATTTCTATAACAACAAACAATCAAAAGCAACAAACAATCAAAAGATTTCATTATATCCCTTCTAAAATCGAAAATTGTTCTATTTGATCTGATATTTAATAGAGATAAATACTAAATGATATAGTAGAGAATTCTTTTTTTTCTTCTATTCAAACTAAAAAAAAAGACCTTCTAAAAACTAAATAGAAATAGCCGTATGTTGCCCAGTAATGCTAATAACTGTTCACGTGATTTGAAATAAAGTACCTAAGAATATCTTCTATGTAAGATATGCAAGAAAGACAAAAAGTAAAATTTGTTCCATCTAGGAATCTCAAAAAAAAATCTGAATAGACTGGGTTGCACAAAAAAAATCGGATTTAACTTCATTAAATTCAAAGTCCAGAAAAGGTTTTAGAATATTTTAAAAAGGTCCGTTGAGCGCCTCACTGCTATGTCATAATAGATCCGAACACTTGCCCCGGATTAACTTCCGGATCATAATTGTTCTAGTGAATAACTAAAGAAGATAGAGAATAGATAGAAGAGAAAGATATTCAATATAAACATCTCTCATAAGTTCCCTAATTATGTTTTATGTTGGCGGGTCTCTTTGTATGTGTTGTCCGGAAAGAGGAGGACTCAATGATTATTCGTTCGCCGGAACCAAAAGTCAAAATTTTGGTAGATAGGGATCCCATAAAAACTTCTTTCGAGCAATGGGCAAAACCTGGTCATTTCTCAAGAACAATAGCTAAGGGACCTGATACTACTACTTGGATCTGGAACCTACATGCTGATGCTCATGATTTCGATAGCCATACTAGTGATTTAGAGGAGATTTCGCGAAAAGTATTTAGTGCTCATTTCGGCCAACTCTCCATTATCTTTCTTTGGCTGAGTGGCATGTATTTCCATGGTGCTCGTTTTTCCAATTATGAAGCATGGCTAAATGATCCTACTCACATTCGACCTAGTGCCCAGGTGGTTTGGCCAATAGTAGGCCAAGAAATATTGAATGGTGATGTAGGCGGAGGTTTCCGCGGAATACAAATAACCTCTGGTTTTTTTCAGATTTGGCGAGCATCTGGAATAACTAGTGAATTACAACTCTATTGTACTGCAATTGGTGCATTGGTCTTTGCAGCCTTAATGCTTTTTGCTGGTTGGTTTCATTATCACAAAGCTGCTCCAAAATTGGCTTGGTTCCAAGATGTAGAATCCATGTTGAATCACCATTTGGCAGGGCTACTAGGACTTGGGTCTCTTTCTTGGGCGGGGCATCAAGTACATGTATCTTTACCCATTAACCAATTTCTAAATGCTGGAGTAGATCCCAAAGAGATCCCACTTCCTCATGAATTTATCTTGAATCGAGATCTTTTGGCACAACTTTATCCAAGTTTTGCCGAGGGAGCAACCCCGTTTTTTACCTTGAATTGGTCAAAATACGCGGACTTTCTTACCTTTCGTGGAGGATTAGATCCACTAACTGGTGGTCTATGGCTGACTGATATTGCACATCATCATTTAGCTATTGCAATTCTTTTTCTCATTGCCGGTCATATGTATAGAACTAACTGGGGTATTGGTCATGGTATAAAAGATATTTTAGAGGCCCATAAAGGTCCATTTACAGGCCAGGGTCATAAAGGTCTATATGAGATCCTAACAACGTCATGGCATGCTCAATTATCTCTTAACCTAGCTATGTTAGGCTCTTTGACCATTATTGTAGCTCACCATATGTATGCTATGCCTCCTTATCCATACCTAGCTACTGACTATGGTACACAACTCTCATTGTTCACGCATCACATGTGGATTGGGGGATTTCTCATAGTTGGTGCTGCTGCACATGCAGCCATTTTTATGGTAAGAGACTATGATCCAACTACTCGATACAACGATCTATTAGATCGTGTTCTTAGACATCGCGATGCAATCATATCACATCTTAACTGGGTGTGTATATTTTTAGGTTTTCACAGTTTTGGTTTGTATATTCATAATGATACCATGAGTGCTTTAGGACGCCCTCAAGATATGTTTTCAGATACCGCTATACAATTACAACCTGTCTTTGCTCAATGGATACAAAATACCCACGCTTTAGCACCTGGCACAACGGCCCCCGGTGCAACAGCAAGCACCAGTTTGACTTGGGGCGGCGGTGATTTAGTGGCAGTGGGCGGCAAAGTAGCTTTGTTACCTATTCCATTAGGAACTGCAGATTTTTTGGTCCATCATATTCATGCATTTACAATTCATGTGACGGTATTGATACTCCTAAAAGGTGTTCTATTTGCTCGTAGCTCACGATTGATACCAGATAAAGCAAATCTCGGTTTTCGGTTCCCTTGTGATGGACCTGGAAGAGGGGGGACATGCCAAGTATCTGCTTGGGATCATGTCTTCTTAGGATTATTTTGGATGTACAATTCCATTTCTGTAGTAATATTCCATTTCAGTTGGAAAATGCAGTCAGATGTTTGGGGTAGTATAAATGATCAAGGAGTAGTAACTCATATCACAGGAGGAAACTTTGCGCAGAGTTCGATTACCGTTAATGGGTGGCTCCGCGATTTCTTATGGGCGCAGGCATCCCAGGTAATTCAGTCTTATGGTTCCTCATTATCTGCATATGGTCTTTTTTTCTTAGGTGCCCATTTTGTATGGGCTTTTAGTTTAATGTTTCTATTCAGCGGGCGTGGTTATTGGCAAGAACTTATTGAATCCATCGTTTGGGCTCATAATAAATTAAAAGTTGCTCCTGCTACTCAGCCTAGAGCCTTGAGCATTGTACAGGGACGTGCTGTAGGAGTAACCCATTACCTTCTGGGTGGAATTGCCACAACGTGGGCATTCTTCTTAGCAAGAATTATTGCAGTAGGATAATGGCTAGGAGGATTTGAAAAGCATTATGGCATTAAGATTTCCAAGGTTTAGCCAAGGCTTAGCTCAGGACCCCACTACTCGTCGTATTTGGTTTGGTATTGCTACCGCACATGACTTCGAGAGTCATGATGATATTACCGAGGAACGTCTTTATCAGAACATTTTTGCTTCTCATTTCGGACAATTAGCAATCATTTTTCTGTGGACTTCCGGGAATCTCTTTCATGTAGCTTGGCAGGGAAATTTTGAGGCATGGGTACAGGATCCTTTACATGTAAGACCTATTGCTCATGCAATTTGGGATCCCCATTTTGGTCAACCGGCTGTCGAAGCTTTTACTCGAGGGGGTGCTCTTGGCCCAGTGAATATCGCCTATTCCGGTGTTTATCAGTGGTGGTATACAATCGGTTTACGTACTAATGAGGATCTTTATACTGGAGCTCTTTTTCTATTATTTCTTTCTGTCATAGCCTTACTAGCAGGCTGGTTACACCTACAACCGAAATGGAAACCGAGCGTTTCGTGGTTTAAAAATGCCGAATCCCGCCTCAATCATCATTTGTCAGGACTATTTGGAGTCAGTTCCTTAGCTTGGGCAGGGCATTTAGTCCATGTTGCTATTCCAGGATCCAGAGGAGAAACTGTTCGATGGAATAATTTCTTAAGTGTATTGCCACACCCTCAAGGATTAGGTCCACTTTTTACAGGTCAGTGGAATCTTTATGCTCAAAACCCCGATTCGAGTAGTCATTTATTTAGTACTTCGCAAGGCGCGGGAACTGCCATTCTAACACTTCTTGGGGGATTCCACCCTCAAACGCAAAGTTTATGGCTGACCGATATGGCACATCATCATTTAGCTATTGCAATTCTTTTTCTCATTGCCGGTCATATGTATAGAACTAACTTTGGGATTGGGCACAGTATAAAAGATATTTTAGAAGCGCATATTCCTCCGGGGGGTAGATTGGGACGTGGACATAAAGGTCTTTATGACACAATCAATAATTCAATTCATTTTCAATTAGGCCTTGCTTTAGCCTCGTTAGGGGTCATTACTTCTTTGGTAGCTCAACACATGTATTCTTTACCTGCTTATGCGTTTATAGCACAAGACTTTACCACTCAAGCTGCGTTATATACTCATCATCAATACATTGCAGGATTTATTATGACAGGGGCTTTTGCTCATGGAGCTATCTTTTTTATTAGAGATTACAATCCCGAACAGAATGAGGATAATGTATTGGCAAGAATGTTAGAGCACAAAGAAGCTATCATATCCCATTTAAGTTGGGCCAGCCTATTTCTGGGGTTCCATACTTTGGGACTTTATGTCCATAATGATGTCATGCTTGCTTTTGGCACTCCGGAGAAACAAATCTTGATCGAACCTATATTTGCCCAATGGATACAATCTGCTCACGGTAAAACTTCATATGGGTTCGATGTACTTTTATCTTCAACGAATAGTCCGGCGCTCAATGCGGGGCGAAGCATATGGTTGCCCGGATGGTTAAATGCTATTAATGAGAATAGTAATTCTCTATTCTTAACAATAGGGCCTGGAGACTTCTTGGTTCATCATGCTATTGCTCTTGGTTTACATACAACTACATTAATCTTAGTAAAGGGTGCTTTGGATGCACGCGGTTCCAAGTTAATGCCGGATAAAAAGGATTTTGGTTATAGTTTTCCTTGCGATGGTCCGGGACGAGGTGGTACTTGTGATATTTCGGCTTGGGACGCTTTTTATTTAGCCGTTTTCTGGATGTTAAATACCATCGGATGGGTTACTTTTTATTGGCATTGGAAGCACATTACATTATGGCAGGGTAATGTTTCACAATTTAACGAATCTTCGACCTATTTGATGGGATGGTTACGAGATTATCTATGGTTAAATTCTTCACAACTTATCAATGGATATAACCCCTTTGGTATGAATAGTTTATCAGTCTGGGCGTGGATGTTCTTATTTGGACATCTTGTTTGGGCTACTGGATTTATGTTCTTAATCTCATGGCGCGGATATTGGCAGGAATTGATTGAAACTTTAGCATGGGCTCATGAACGCACACCTTTGGCGAATTTGATTCGATGGAGAGATAAACCAGTGGCTCTTTCCATTGTGCAAGCAAGATTGGTTGGGTTAGTCCACTTTTCGGTAGGTTATATATTTACTTATGCAGCTTTCTTGATTGCCTCTACATCAGGTAAATTTGGTTAATTTGATTCTTTATTGTATCTGCAAAAATAACATTTCTTTGTATGAAGAAAGGGGGCCGCCTTCTTCTATTTCTACATCTAGGATCCGACTTCTATCATTGATACTAATAGGAAATGAACCATCATGGCAAAGAAAAGTTTGATTGAGAGGGAGAAGAAGAGGCAAAAATTGGAACAAAAATATCATTTGATTCGACGATCCCCCAAAAAAGAAATAAGCAAAGCTCAGTCGTTAAGTGAGAAATGGGAAATTCAGGCAAAGTTAGAGGCACTACCGCGTAATAGTGCACCTACACGTCTTCGTCGACGTTGTTTTTCGACCGGAAGGCCGAGAGCTAATTATCGAGACTTTGGATTATCTAGACATGTACTTCGTGAAATGGTTCACGAAGGTTTGTTGCCCGGTGCAACAAGATCGAGTTGGTAAGAATAAAAAATTCTCTTCCCTTTTTTATTCATTTTGATGATCGGCGATCATAGGACGCTCCCTTTACCATTCTGTATAAATGATTTATTCTATTTGTACAGATATGGTGGGGGGCACATTCAATCTCCGTTTTCCATTAATTATCAATTCTTCTATCGCGGAGTAGAGCAACTTGGTAGCTCGTAAGGCTCATAACCTTGAGGTCACGGGTTCAAATCCCGTCTCCGCAACATTTTGGATAAAAATTAGAATTCATTTTCATTCTATATTTTAAAATTAGATTCGATTTAAAAATATAAAAAAATATATTATAGTATTCAATACATAAGCAACGGCGGATAGCGGGAATCGAACCCGCGTCTTCTCCTTGGCAAAGAGAAATTTTACCATTCAACTATATCCGCATTTTTCTTTTTATTGTACTTTCGATATTAATTCTATATATATATATATATATATTATATAATTCTATTTGTGCAGAGCTGTGTCTAATATCTATATAAAGTATAAATCTATTTAGATAGAATATAGAAATAATAGAAGAAGTCTATATAATAGATTATGGAATCGATTAGTTATATATTAATAAAATAATAATTCATATAAATAAAAAATATTCAAAAAATGAATAATTTATAAAATGAAAAACAAAATCCGCATCTATTACCCCCTATAATAAAGAATAGGAATCCAATATTTTTCTATTTTCTTCTCTGGTTTTTAGTTTTACTATATATATATCATATATATTAAGTATGAAGATATATATTAAGTATGAAGATAGAAATTAAGTATGAAGATAGAAATTAAGTATGAAGATAGAAACTTTTTCCAATAGAAGAAGTTTGACCCCCCCCATTAATAATAATGTTTTTTTCGTTTTCTTTATTTGTGGGGATATATTCCATTTGAATTTTAATGTGCCTCACAACCCGAAAGAATTCGGGGGGAGGGGTCATTTCGTTTTTTAATCTAGAATGAATCGTTTCAAGAGATGAGAGAATTAAGAATACCCACTAGAAATACTAATCCAATCCATAAGGATGTACCGGAAAAGACAACATTTTTGTTACTTGACCAACCATCAGGAGAAGCAAATACAACAGGTACACTAATCAATAAAATGGATGAAGTAACAATTAATGCAAAAACAGCTAATTGAAAAGCAATAGTCATGTTTCTAATCCTCCAATTTACCAACAAAAGAACTATACCATTTGATCCCCCAACCCCCCTTTACCCCCTAAAAAATGAAAAAACGCATTATGGAGGGTTTTATCATGAATCCATTTAGATGACACCCCTTTTGAGGGATGGATCGAGGGGTGATTTTTTTACTTCACAAAAGAGCATGCTGGATCATGCATAATATATACGGATAGAGAACTAGACCAATAGATTCACACTGGATATCTTTATCCTAGATAGATAACAAGGGGTATTAATTCGTATGGTCATGTTCTCTTGAGTGGACTAAAGGTAAAATAGAAATTAGCTTTTGGAGAGATGGCTGAGTGGTTGATAGCTCCGGTCTTGAAAACCGGTATAGTTCTAAAGAACTATCGAGGGTTCGAATCCCCCTCTCTCCTTTTTCTTGACGAATGGATTTTTTTATTAATTTAGGTTGTCTTGGTTTTTGGGGGCTCGGCTAAGTGGTGATATAGCCGAGCCCCCTAAAGATTAGATATAAATGAATTGAAAAAAATCTTTTTTCAATATGATCTGCTCGACTCAACGCAATATGTATACTAAAATCAAAGTTATTCCTACGTCAAGCATTGGATTTCATGTCTCAATTAAGAGGAGTCATAGAAAGAACAGGCTCTAAATCTCGATCAATTCCTTTTTCAAATCCTGCGGCCGCTGCGCGAGCTCTTCCCGCGTGCCATAAATGACCTACGAATAGGAAGAATCCTAGAACAAAATGAGAAGTAGCTAACCAACTTCTAGGAGAGACATAATTGACTGCATTAATTTCTGTAGCTACGCCACCCACGGAATTTAAAGAACCTAAGGGAGCATGAGTCATATATTCTGCGGAACGACGTTCTTGCCAAGGCTGTATGTCTTTTTTCAGTCTACTCAAGTCCAAACCATTAGGACCCCTTAGAGGTTCTAACCAAGGAGCACGCAGATCCCAAAAACGCATAGTTTCTCCCCCAAAAATGACTTCTCCGGTCGGAGAACGCATTAGATATTTACCTAAACCAGTAGGTCCTTGAGCAGATCCTACATTAGCTCCAAGACGTTGGTCTCTAACTAGAAAAGTAAATGCTTGAGCTTGAGAAGCTTCCGGTCCAGTGGGACCATAAAACTCACTAGGATAAGCAGTATTATTAAACCAGACAAAGCAACAAGCTATAAAACCAAAAACGGATAAAGCGGCTAAACTATAAGATAAGTAAGCTTCTCCAGACCAAACTAGTGCACGCCGAGCCCATGCAAAGGGTTTGGTTAAGATATGCCAGATTCCACCAAGTATACAAATGGAACCCAACCATACATGCCCTCCAATTATGTCTTCCAAATCGTCCACACTAACAATCCACCCTTCTCCCCCAAAAGGAGATTTTAGTAAATAACCAAATATAATACTTGGACTAAGGGTTAAGTTAGTAATTTTTCTTACATCTCCCCCTCCCGGAGCCCAGGTATCATATATACCTCCAAAATAAAAAGCCTTAAATACTAGAAGAAAAGCCCCGATACCTAACAAAATTAAGTGAATACCTAAAATAGTAGTCATTTTATTTCTATCTTTCCATACATAACCAAAGAATGGAAAAGATTCTTCAAGAGTCTCAGGTCCCAGAAGTGCATGATAAATACCCCCAAAGCCCAATACCGCAGAGGAAATTAAGTGAAGTACTCCAGACACAAAGTATGGAAAGGTGTCTATAACTTCCCCTCCAGGACCTACCCCCCAACCTAGAGTAGCTAGATGGGGAAGTAAAATTAAGCCTTGTTCATACATGGGCTTCTCGGGTACGAAATGAGCTACTTCAAATAGGTTCATTGCTCCGGCCCAAAATACTATTAATCCGGCATGGGCTACATGGGCCCCCAGTAGTTTACCGGATAAATTGATAAGCCGGGCATTCCCGGCCCACCAAGCAAAACCGGTAGTTTCTTGGTCACGACCAGTTAAGGCTAAAGTTCCATTAAAGAGCGTTTCCACGTGGTAGAACCTCCTCAGGGAATATAAGGTTTTCATGAGGCTGATCTTGAGCCGCCATCCACGCACGAATACCTTCGTTTAAGAGAATATTTTTGGTGTAGAAAGTCTCAAATTCAGGATCTTCCGCTGCCCGGATTTCTTGAGAAACGAAGTCATAGGCACGTAGGTTCAGGGCCAGACCGACTACTCCAAGAGCACTCATCCATAAACCAGTTACTGGGACAAATAACATAAAGAAATGTAACCAACGTTTATTGGAAAAAGCAACCCCAAAGATTTGGGACCAAAAGCGGTTAGCGGTTACCATTGAATAAGTTTCTTCCGCTTGGGTGGGGTTAAAAGCACGGAATGTATTTGCACCATCACCATCTTCAAATAAGGTATTTTCTACGGTAGCGCCATGAATAGCGCATAATAGGGCAGCGCCCAATACACCAGCAACTCCCATCATATGAAATGGGTTTAATGTCCAATTATGAAACCCTTGGAAAAAGAGAATGAATCGAAATATAGCTGCTACACCAAAACTAGGTGCAAAGAACCAACCAGACTGACCCAGTGGATAAATCAGGAATACAGAAACAAAAACAGCAATTGGACCGGAGAATGCAATTGCATTATAAGGCCGCAATTGAACAGATCGAGCAAGTTCAAATTGACGTAACATAAAACCTATTAATCCGAAAGCACCGTGAAGAGCAACAAAAGTCCACAGACCACCTAATTGACACCAACGAGTAAAATCTCCCTGTGCTTCAGGACCCCACAGTAACAACAAAGAATGTGCTAAACTATTAGCAGGAGTAGAGACTGCCGCAGTTAAGAAGTTACAACCTTCCAAATAGGAACTTGCCAATCCATGAGTATACCATGAAGTTACAAAGGTGGTACCTGTGAACCAACCCCCCACGGCAAAATAGGCGCAAGGAAAGAGTAATAGACCGGACCAACCCACAAAAACAAAACGGTCCCTCCGTAACCAGTCATCCACAATATCGAATAAATCATTTTGATCTTTGGTAAATTTACCAAGAGCTATAGTCATAGTGATCCTCCTATTCAACTACTTCAACCATTTCCGAGCACCTCCTAGCATTTTCAGGGATAGAACCTTCGAGGCTTTTTTCATTTTATATATGATTTCTCGTAGACTGTCCCTTCTTTTGGGTTTCGAATAGAAAAATCCCTTTTTGTCGATTGATATCTAATCTAGGTCAAATCCATTAACTTAATTGGCTTATTCCCTTCTATTCTAAAAAATTCCCCAAGTCATGACTCGGGAATTGTCTTATGACTCGTAAATCCGATAAATCCATTTTTTACAGAACTATTCCATCCCATAAACAAATGATGGCTTTTATCACTCTCGTTACCAGAAGATCACCAGATATACTACTCTCTTTTTATCAAATAATAGTATTCTTGAATCTTGTTCGTGAAAAA
>Ga0247788_1000015_pt1 | contig 16327 bp, 11 predicted proteins | sample UWRJS156409C4_FD_179910 | JGI IMG/M metagenome (GOLD analysis project Ga0247788, IMG submission 179910) | Soil microbial communities from Arlington Agricultural Research Station in Wisconsin, United States - UWRJ-S156-409C-4 | ecosystem: Environmental > Terrestrial > Soil > Agricultural land...
GGTCCAGCAGCCCAATACGTCCAGCCAACCCAAACGTCGGAGTTTTCTTCCATAAATTTGAGCAGTTCTTCTAGAAGAGTGAGGCAGTTCTGGTCAGGTCCGACGCCGAACTCGCCTAAGAAACCACGTTTGTGACGCTCGCGCGCCCAGTTAGTAAATCCTGCGAGCGTCGCACGTACGCTTGTCGGGTCCCGGCATTCGGCATGCGTTCCCGTGAAATCTTGATCAAAATATTGATGAACTTCGTACACATAATTTGCCTTAGGGTCGACAATGCGATCCATGACATTGCTGCTACTGCTCAGCCAATTACGCGCCGACGTCCAAGATACACCCGGCACAAAGATTATATTGTCAGCCCCTCTGCGCCGAATTTCGGCAATCGATGCATTTACTACCGATAGCCAAGTGTCAGCGGCGATCCCTTTCGGCTCGTTCATTAGGCCAAAGAACACCTTGGGATTTTTCTTGTAGTGATCGGCCAAAAGGCCCCAAAAAGCTGCAAGGCTTTCAGTTGGAAGATCCCGCGTTCCAAGAACCGTTCCAAAGTACGCTGCATAGTTGTGAGGATCGAGAAGAACATAAATGTTTTTTGACGTTGCGTAGTCTACAACACTATCAAGCAGTCGGAGTTCATCTTCGTCCAGATTCGCCCCTATTCTCCGCTGCATTCGCTCCCAACGAAAGGGAACGCGAATAATATTCATGCCCTTGCTTGCAAAATAATCGATCGAAGCGGGCTTTGGATAAAAATAGTGAGTGCCGTGCTTGCCTGGAAGTACCTTACCGCCAAAAGCCGCGCCAGCGATATTGATGCCGGTATACGAAAGTCGCTGATTCGAGACCGGATCTGCAATAACGCCCTGTTTCAAGGACGTCGCCAAGGCAATTGCAACTCCTAAGAAGGTTGGGAGTATGCAGCGATTAAAGTAGCTAGGTAGATATTCCATCAACAACATCTCGCATCACCAACCCGCCGCGTTTCAATCTCTTCACAAATCGCGACTGATGCCCAACAGACCGATTTCTCTCATCATCATGCCCGTTTTTTTCCAAGCTACCGCCGTTCGGGTGAAATGAATTTCACCCAGCACAACCGTTAATTCCGCAGCCTGACTTTACCGTGTCACGCTGTGGGAAAAAGGCACTCGGAACGTAAAGCTACCGAAACCGAGCGACCAAGCAGATCGAGCAGCACTTGAACACGTCCCGCTGCATTCAACGATTGAAGCGTGCCCAAGAATTCCGTGAATGGTCCATTTATAATGCGAACGGATCCTCCGACCTTAAGGTTAGGGGTCCAGTCAAACGTGCCATTAGCACGCGTTCGAGCTCGCAAACCATTTATGACGTCGTTAGGAACAGGCTGCGGTGTTTCACCTTGCATTAAAAGGCGAACAACACCTCGCGTACCATTGATGCTACGCCAATGATCGCGCGAAACATCCAAGCGCACGAAAACATAATTCGGAAACAAGGGCGCAAGGACGCTTTTTGCTCTGCGGGCATGTCGAACAGTCCGACAATAACGTGGGCAGAACACTCGATAACCCTGCCGTTCGAGGTGATTTACGACCTGGATTTCAGTGCGGGGTTGCGTGTGAACCACGTACCATCGCTCGCGGAGCTCATCGTTGACACATGTTCCAACATATTGGGCGCGTAGAGCAAGACTCGATACCACGACTTCACTCCGTCAGGCTGCGGATTTTTTTGCATGGCCTGCAAGCTTAATCGCTAGCAGAGAAGCGACGAGCCATCTTGCTTCGATACACGGCCGAAAATGTGTTCCTTCAAGATCACGCGCGATATGAAACGTAGCGTCGCCGACGGCAAGGGCGGGTACAAATTTCTCGCTCACCCCACTCATGATGATCGCCCCGCCCGCGGATGACCGAGATAGGAATACGGGGCTAAATAAGAGGAGCTCCGGTAGTAGTCGTAAAAACGCAAGCGCCGCATGTCGACGCGCGTAAGGACCGTGCCCAGAACTCGATCGTAGGCGGGCGCGAGGGTCTGCAACGATTGCGCAACGACGTCCTGCGGCGTGCGATCCCAACGAATGGTGAGAATCACGCGATCCGCGATTTCAGCCAATGCGCGGGCATCGACCAATGGAAAAAGCGGCGGAGCATCTATGATTATGTAATCGAAATGTTGCCGCAGCTGTGCGAGCATATTGCTCATCGCGTCGGAAAAAACAAACTCACTGCTGTTCGTTGGTTTTTGCCGAGGAGGCGACGGCAGAATGGCAAGGCCACTTGTCCGGTCGACAAGCAATGCATCTCGGAAAGGTACTTGACCCGCGGCGACTTCGATTCCACCGACGCTTGCCCGCGGGCATAGGGACCGGCTCATTTCCGGATTACGCAAATCACCTTCAATGAGAATCGTCCGCGCGCCAATTGCGGCCAGCGAAAAAGCGAGATTTACGGCAAGAGTCGTCTTCCCTTCACCGTCTATCGACGACGAAATCACAACGGTTCTAACCGTTTCGGTGCGTGCTGAACGCTGAACAGCGAGTCGAACAGCGCGTACCGATTCGGCAAACAGGGATGTCGGCTCTTCCAGAACATATCGCATCAGTGGCGGCTGCATGGCCGGCGGAAGAACCTCCACCCTCTTTGGATCATAATGGTCAAGTTCCCGCCGGCCACGAATTGCGCGACGCGCAAGGTCACGCACGCCGATCAGGGGTATAGTGGCGAGCGTTGGAACGCCGGTAATTTCTTCGGCCTGGTGCACTGATTTGATGCGACGATCGAAAAACTCGACGGCGAAAGCCAACATGCCGCCCAAAACACTTCCGCCTACCGCCGCGATTGCAAGAATAAATTTCGTCTTCGGGAACGAGGGACTTATCGGAATTTCCGCCTTGGTTACGACTTGGGCGTCAGGTAAATCCACACTTTCCTGCGCACTAACCTCCTTATAGCGTGCGAGAAATGAATCATAGAGGGTACGATTAGCGTCTGCCTCACGCTGAAGCTCGCGCAGCCGAATTTGATCGTTGCCTGCCTCATTGGAAACCTTGGTGAGGTTGTTGAGGCTCTTCTGCAATGCTTCCTCGTGTGATTGTGCCACGTGCAAATCCTGGCGCGTGCTTTCGAGAACCCGCTGTATTTCGTCGTTGATCAATTTCTGCGTTTCGCGCACCTGAGCCCTGGCATTCACGACAAGTGGATGTTGTGGACTGAACTTGCTCGACACATCGGCCAGATTCTTCGCGACCTCTGCATATTGCCCCCGCAACCGACCAACAACTGGGGAGGAAAGCGCCTGACTAACAGCGCCTGGATCACCTTTAGTCTGTGCGATATTCTGAATCTGCTCGAATTTGGCTCGGGCTTCAGCCGTTTGAACGTGCGCGTCAATAAGCTTGTTGGTCAAATCTCCGAGTTGCTGGTCATTGATAGTGACACCTTGCGCCAGAGTCAGATTGTGAGCGGCACGAAAATCCTCGACCGCCCTGTCAGAGGTCAATACCCGAGACCTGAGATCCTGAATCTGCTTGTCAAACCACGAGGCAGCGGTTTTTCGTGTGTCGTATTTGCTGCGTAACTGTTCGTAAAAATACGAGTCAGCGATCGCATTTGCAATCTTCGCCGCTTTCTCCGGACTTTCAGAATTGACATTAATATCGATGAGAAATGTCGCTGGTTGACGTATCACAGCCAGTCGACGCTGAGCTAAAAAATCGACCGTTGCGCTTTTGGCCATGTCCTCAGCGCTTTGTCCAGGCGCCAAAGTCCGTGTTCTCGCAAAGGGGCGCATGACGAGATCCAGAATTCCAGGACGGGACTGGAATTCGAGATCATGCGACAGGTCCAAATCGTCGACGACCCGACGCAAAACTGTGACGGACTGTATCAGCGACACCTGGCTATTAACGGTGCTGTCGTCCGGCGCCAAATTAGATCTGGGCTGATTATTGTTATTTTCGACAACGCTGCTGCGACGCGGATCGATCAAGACCGTGGATGTGGCTGTGTATCTCGGTGTGGCCACCAGCAAAAAGACGGTTGCAGCGGCTAATAAGGCAAGTGTCGTCGTGATGATGACCCACCGCCGGCGGTTGACGACCTTGATGATCTCGCGCAGATCGGCCGAATAATTCGACGATTCGCCGCCGTACGCGGAGGCGGGCAATTCTGCCAAATCCTTTCGAAAATGGAAATCAGAAGCGGGCTGAAGCATTCAGGCCAACCAGGTGTTTTTTGAAGCTATCTTGCGGTATGTTGCTGTCTCGCCGTGTGTAGCGGTATTGAAAATTAATCGCGATGACGTTGTTCATCAGGTATTTAAGTCCCGCATCGACTGCATAGACATTGTCTTCGCGGGGTTGCCCCTGAAAATGGTCTTTTTCGTAAGTCGCAGCCGTTGACACGATCACATTTGGTCGGAATTCATAATCGAGACGTGTTTGCGCCACATCGGCGCGGACCCCCGTCGCGGTAGTGTCCGCAGTTTGGGTAACGACCTGCTCAGCTATAAAACTGATGTCAACCAACCTTGATGGACTCCAAGTCAGCGTTGCGCGGAATGCTGGGCCTTCAATGTCACCAATCGTTGGTGCAAAAAAATGCTGGTGCATGTAACCGGCAGCAACCTCGCCCTTGATTAGGTGGGTGACCTCGAGATCGACGCCAGCAAGAGCGCGATACCCATTTGAGCTCAGCGACTGGGATGGCGTTCCGCGCAAATCCCGCCAATTGCCCTCGATTGCGGTGAAAACCGCGAATTTCTCGGAAAATGCGTAATCGATTCTGCCATGTACCCAGTAAATCTGGCCGTCCTGGGCATCCTGGCTGACGATTGAGCCGTTTTGCGTGACAGTCGAACCAAAATTGTAGGATTTGACTGCGGTGCCGACCGCCGTCGTCAAGCGACCAAACTCCTTTCGAAGCGTCACGTCGCCACCGATTACGCTATAAGGCAGTGGCTTAACGGCCCCGGTAGGTGAGTTCAGCGAGCCCAACTCTTCATGAAGGTATGCAGCGCTGAAGGCGCCTAAGAGCTGCGTGCTGTGATCAATATCGAAATGACCGGAGCCGGCGAAGTTAGCGTTAGTTTGATTCAGGGCAGAATTGTTTTTATAGAAACGAGAACCCGCCGACCATTGCAGATCGATGCCGTGCCTTTCCCACAAACTGTTAGCGCGCAAACTCGCGCCGACGTGCGCAATGGCATCAGCTTGCGGGTTGTCAGCAGATGCAAGAACGTTGCTGTCGTAGGCCGCGCCCGCTGAGAGCCTCGGATAGAAGATCCAGGGCCCCGCGCGAAGGCCATGCGGCTGATATTCAGGCCAAAACCTGTTCTTTATCGGCGTATCCTCGGGCGCCACATTTTCATCCGACAGTTTCGGCAGCAGTGTCGGTGCAAAAATGTTTTTCGCGGTTGCAGACGGCATAAAAAACTCCCCAGCGGAAAAGACTTGCGCGCCAGATCTTGAGATCGACGCGACAAATACTCCCGCGATAATCGCCAGCCCCAGCTTAGTGCGTTTCTCAACCCTTGATCGGTTCACCGGTACCAGTCCCACCGCATGCGAAACTTTTTACCTTCGCCACCGGTTGGAACAGCCAGCTCCGTTCTTTTTTTATTCGTACCCACGTATCTACGGCGCGCTTGACTGAATTCGGGTCAGATAGCAGCCACAATTCGCAATTTGTTTGGCGAAAAGTTGCCGGAAGATCTGCCCTCCTGAATGCTCCATCCGATAACAATCAAACACGCCGCATTGACCAAACACATTATTCCCGTATGCGTTCCCGCGCTGCACAACCGAAACACTCTCGGAACTAAATTTTTGTTTTTACTTGCCGTCGGATTCATTCTGTTCGTCCAATTCGCGACTACGTTTGGCGTAATGTGAAGTGACTAAAACATTCGCTCCCCGACACGAATGTTGTCGCCCGGATGGATCCGCGTCGGAACAGTAAGTCTGACGATTTCCTGGGAGACAGCACCGCCATGCTGCAGGTAGATGGTATTTTCGTCCGCCCGGTAGGTCAGGCCGCCCGCGGTTGCGATCGCACCAGCAACGGTGAGACCGGGTTGATACGGATAAAGACCAGCCTTCTTCACTTCGCCAAAAATATAGAAAGGCGCATAAGACGCGATCTCGGCATTGACATTGGGCTCCTGCGCAATTTTGCCCTTCATGCGCCGCGCAATTGCTTTTTCGAGCTGGCTGGTGCTTAGGCCCGACGCTCTGACCTCGCCGACCAGAGGTATTGAGACGAAGCCGGCACTGTTGACCTCGTATTCTCCGGTCAAATTGGTGTCGTCATAGAACTTGAGGCGCACCTTATCTCCTGGACCCAACATATAGGGTCCGTTCGACCCCCGTTGTGGACCGGGGCCGGCATAACTCGCTGACGCTATTGTGGTGGTTTCCGTCAAACCAGCGCTAGTACAGCCAGCCAACGCCGCCGCCGCCAACGCGCTGGCCAATGTTAGACACATGACTTTTGAAAATGTACGCACGACTACTCGTCCCCCGAACGATCCCCCTCCGCGCCAACAGCGCCGGAGTTACGCAGCGGAATCGAACGTTTGTCGCGCCGAATAGTTCCGGAGTTTCAGATTTTTTTTGCTGGTACGGCTGAACCTTTTTAGGCGATTAATTTAAAAGCCAAAATCACGATAAATGCCCAGGCGATTATATTTATTGCAAAAAACCCGCTCCGCATCTGACGACCTGTGCAGGGAACGGCGTTCCGACCGAAGCAATATTCAAAACGAAATCGCGCGGAGGTACGACCCAGCATAGGCCCTCCCAACTCACCCCGCGCCCCTGAACTCGCCGACAGCAGCGGAAACAAAATTTAGATAGCCGGTAATCGGAAACCAAATTTGATCGTGCGGCAAAAACCAATTTAACAATTTTTTTTACGCAATATCACACGTGTATCTGTCCGGCAATTTTTTTCTCACCGAGAGATGATCACCCAAAAGTTTAAATGCGTGCGATGCCGTTGGTCTCATTCTCTTCACATTACCTCTTCACATTTCGAACTATCGCGACATCGACGGCGTTCAATAGCCGCCGCTAGAAATTTGCTTTTGTCGGAGTAGATAATGGAACTTGGGCTCTCAGTTGCACTTGATCGAGCTCGCGACACAGGCTTGGTGCCGCGTCGGCTGGCAAGAGCGACGTACCACTCACGGCAACGAAGAGCGCATCATCGTGCAGCTCGTCGTCAACTGGCTATTTGCGGGCCATCAAACGTACTGTTGGCAGCAAAGCGTACCGTCGACATCGTCGGGGCCAGTTTTGGACTTTTAGTACTTGCGCCATTGATGATCGGGATTGCAATTGCAATCAAAGCCACGTCGCGAGGTCCGATTTTTTTCCGGCAAAAACGCTACGGTTATCACAACCGGCGGTTTTTCATTTACAAGTTCCGGACCATGTACACTCACCTCAGCGACTATCGGGGCACTCGCCAAACGACGCCCGGTGACCCGCGCGTCACACCAGTTGGGCGCATTTTGAGGAAAACCAGCCTCGACGAACTGCCGCAACTCATCAACGTGCTCGTCGGTGACATGTCCCTGGTGGGACCACGACCGCACGTGCCGGGCATGCTCGCAGGTGGATTACTGTACGAACAACTCACGCCATATTATTTTCAACGGCACCATATGCGGCCTGGAATTACTGGGTTCGCGCAGGTGGCCGGTTATCGAGGCGACACTTCCGTACCATTGTCGGCCATCGAGCGACTCGATCACGATTTGCAGTATATTGAGAAGTGGTCCCTCTGGCTCGACTTCTCCATCATCATACGTACGTTGATCCGCGAGCTTACTTCGGGCTCTGGCGACTGATTGGGTCAGCGTTCGTACGGATGGATTTAGAAGCGGCGTCCTTGGCGGCTCAGTTCCGATTATAGACGTCCTCAAGGCGTTCGATATCGTCTTCGCCGAGATAGCTGCCGGTCTGCACTTCGATCAGTTCGAGCGCGATTTTTCCTTTGTTTGCCATCCGGTGGACGGAGCCGATGGGGATGTAGACCGACTCGTTTTCGTAAACTTCGCGAACCTGGTCGCCGATGGTCACTTCGGCAGTGCCGCGAACGACGATCCAATGCTCGGCGCGGTGACGGTGCTTTTGCAGTGAGAGGATGCCGTCCGGAACGACGACGATACGCTTGACCTGAAAACGATCGCCTGAATCGACAGATTCGTAATAGCCCCACGGCCGATGAACCCGCTTGTGATTGGACGCCTCCGGCCTTTTTTCTGTCTTCAGCGTGCCGACGAGTTCGCGAACGTCCTGCGAGCGTGCGCGAGGCACCACCATCACGGCATCCGGGGTGCTGACCACCACGAGATCCTTGACGCCGATAACGGCCGTCAGACGGTCGTTGGAATGCACGACGCAACCCTTTGCGTCCATGGTCACGACCGAGCCCTGGAGGACGTTGCCGGCGGAGTCGCGGGACGTAATGTCGAACAGCGCATCCCAGCTGCCGATGTCCGACCAGCTGAAATCGCCGATTGCGACCGCTGCCCGGTCGGTTTTTTCCATTACCGCATAGTCGATTGATTTCTGCGGCGCGCAGGAGAAGGCATCGGGATCCAAGCGCAAAAATCCGAGATCGTCGCTGGCATTGGCGACGGCTGCTTCGACCGCAGTAGCCATCCCCGCTTCAAACTGCTTGAGTTCGGACAACAACGCGTCTGCCCGGAATAGAAAATTTCCGGAATTCCAGAGATAGCCGTCGCGGACGTAACGTGCAGCGGTTTCGGGATCCGGCTTTTCAACAAATCTCTTCACGGCACTGACGCCGTCGCCGATCGTCTCACCGGGAAGAATGTAGCCGTAGCTGGTCTTTGGCTCGGTCGGCTTGATTCCGAAAGTGACAATGCGACCTGCAGCGGCCGCCATGTGCCCGGCGCGGCAGCTGGCGCAGAATGCTTCGGCATCCGGTATGATGTGGTCGGCGGCAAGCGCCAGCACCACGGCGTTTGGATCGCGGCGCATGGCAACCGCGGTCGCCGCTGCAATTGCCGGCCCCGAATCGCGCCGCATCGGCTCGATGACGATTGTCGCCTCGACGCCGACGTCCTCTGCCTGGCGGCGTGCAAAAAAATGGAAGTTCGGGCCGGTAATGACAATGGGTGGCCCGAACATCGCATCCTCCACGCGCAGCAATGTTTCCTGATAGGTCGATCTGTCGCCGATCAATGGCAGGAACTGCTTCGGCAAGGCGTCGCGAGACACCGGCCACAGCCTTGTCCCGGCGCCACCTGCGAGCAAAATGGGAATGATCGATGAGGACATGGTATGGGGACTGCGTTGGGCCTATGTTCCGGTGCGGAATTTATCTAACGGTTTACCCAATTAAATCGTTTGCCTCGGCTCAAGTTCATTCAGCGCCAGCACTGCGCCATCATGATGGCAATCGAATTAATTCGCACTCGTTACAAACGGGCAATCGGCCAAACGGAAGCAATTGCATTCATCGAATGATCATGGTCTGTTTCTGCGCGCCGGCAGAAGATGAGTCGTTCGGCGAACGCTGGGGCTTGCATTGACGCTTGCAACCACGACATCTGCCAATCACGGGGCGGGCCTTTTCGATCCCTACCGGATCGCAGTGCTCGTGCCTTGTTTCAACGAAGAGGCCGCAATCGACAAGGTCGTGAAGGAATTTCGGGCAGCTTTGCCCGCAGCCGCCATTTTCGTCTTCGACAACAATTCAACGGACAAGACCGCCGAAATCGCCCGCGCCGCGGGTGCCGAGGTTTTCCAGGAAAAGCACCGCGGCAAGGGTTTCGTGGTCAGGCGGATGTTCGCCGACGTTGACGCCGATATCTATGTGCTCGTCGACGGCGACGCGACATATGACGCGCCAAGTGCCCGCCGGATGATCGAGCGATTGATCGATGGCCAGCTCGACATGGTCGTCGGCAGCCGTATCGACAAGGACAAGGCCGCCTATCGCGCCGGTCATCGCGCCGGCAACAGGATCTTGTCCGGATTCGTTGCCTGGGTTTTCGGACCATCCTTCAACGATATGCTGTCCGGCTATCGCGTGTTCTCGCGCCGCTTCGTCAAATCGTTTCCAGTCCTGTCCGGCGGCTTTGAGATCGAGACCGAACTTACGGTGCACGCGCTCCAGCTCGGCTTGCCGGTCGATGAGATCGAGACGCCATATTATGCGCGGCTTGAAGGGTCATCATCCAAGCTCAACACCTGGCGCGACGGCTTTCGGATCCTGCTTACGCTCGTCAATCTTTATCGTGCCGAGCGTCCACTTCCCTTTTTTGCAGGCCTCGGCCTGATTGCGGCCCTCGTCTCGATCGGTCTTGCGATACCGATCGTCGTCACATTCCTCGAGACCGGGCTGGTGCCGCGATTGCCGACCGCCGTGCTCTCGACCGGGCTCATGGTATTGGCATTTTTGTGTGCCGGGATTGGCCTCGTGCTGGACACGGTGACGCGCGGCAGACGGGAGATGAAGTTGCTCGCTTACCTCTCCCAGCACGCAACCCGGATACATCCGCACGGTTGAACTTTTTCCGCGCTCATCGATTAGCTAAGATCACGATAACGTAACATTCGCCAGCCATGGGCCGGTGTATCGTTTCAGCCCTATAAAATTAATGCCGTGGAGGCACTTATGCGATTTCTTGCATTCATCGGCGCTCTTGCAATCATTGTGGGGATTGGCGCCGCCGTGTTTTTTCTCGGCGGCTTTTACAGCGTGGCAGGCACTGCCGAGGATCCGGGGATCGTACGCTGGGCGCTGATCCAGGTCCGAACCGCATCGATCAATCGGCACGCGACCGACCAGCCTCCGGCCAACATCAACGACGCGCGGACGGTGCAAGCCGGCGCGAAGGCATTCGCCGCCCATGGCTGTGCCAACTGCCACGGCGCGCCCGGCGTCCCCTGGCAGAAATATTCCGAAGGGCTGCATCCCGACCCGCCGGACCTCAAGGAGGTCGTCGATCATCAAACCCCGGCGCAGTTGTTCTGGGTGGTCAAGAACGGAATCAATATGACCGGCATGCCGAGCTTCCAGCTGGCCGGCGCCAAGGACGAAGAGATCTGGGCGATCGCCGCCTTCCTGAAGAAACTACCCACCGTATCCGAAGCCGACTATAAGGCCTGGACATCGCCACCGGCTGCTCCGGCCGCAGCACCGCCACCAACGGCAGCACCTCCCGCTCCACCGCCGGCCGCCCAGCCCGCGCTTCCACCCGCAAGCAACCAATAGCTTAGAAAATTCGCTACAATCCGGCGCATGAGTTTTCTGCGTCTCTATCTGCGCGTCCTCGAACAGCTCGGGGCGGACCGGCGTCTGGCCTGGTTTCTCGCCTTCGCCAATGTCGCATTGGCTCTGGCCCAATTCGCCGAGCCGGTGCTGTTCGGGCGCGTCATCAATCTGTTGGCCGGCGCACAGGCCAATCCCGTCTCGGCTGACTGGGCGGCACTTGGGCTGCTGCTTATCGCCTGGGTGGCGTTCGGCCTGTTCACCATCCTTTGCGGCACCTGGGTTGCGCTTTATGCCGACCGCCTGTCGCACCGGCGCCGTCTGCTCGTGCTGACCGACTATTTCGAGCACATTCTGCAATTGCCGCTCGCGTACCACGGCGAAACGCATTCCGGCCGGCTCATGAAAATCATGCTCCAGGGCGCGGATACGTTGTGGTCGTTCTGGCTCGGCTTCTTCCGCGAGCACCTGGCGGCCTTCGTCTCGCTTTTTATTCTTGTGCCGTTGTCCCTTGTCATCAATTGGCGCCTTGCCATTCTCTTGATCATCCTTTGTTTGCTGTTTGCAATGCTCACGGCAATGGTTCTGCGCAAGACCGAGCACTTGCAGAGCATCGTGCAGACCCATCACTCCGATCTCGCCGAGCGCGCATCCGACGCGCTCGGCAACATCGCACTCGTACAAAGCTTCGCAAGGGTCGAGACCGAAGTAAGCACGCTCAGGTCGGTCAGCGAACGGCTGCTGGCCGCACAATTCCCGGTGCTGTCCTGGTGGGCGATCGTATCCGTGCTGACGCGCGCCTCGACGACGCTGACTGTCCTCTCGATTATCCTGCTCGGCACGTGGCTGTTCAAACACGGCACGGTCACGATCGGCGAAATCGTCACCTTCATGGCGCTCGCCGGCATGGTGATCACGCGTCTCGACCAGGCGGTGAGCTTCGCAAACCGCATGGCCATGGATGCGGCGCGTCTGCGCGAGTTCTTCGAGGTTCTCGACACGGTTCCGGCACTTCATGACCGTCCGGGCGCAGTGGATCCTGGACGGTTCAAGGGGCGTGTTGAATTTGACAATGTCTCGTTCGGCTACGACTTCATACGCCCCGCAGTCTCCGGTCTGACATTCACAGCGCTGCCGGGGGAGACCGTGGCGCTCGTCGGAGCGACGGGCGCCGGGAAATCGACGGCACTCGCGCTCCTGCATCGGGCCTTTGACCCGCAGTCGGGACGGATCACGATCGACGGTACCGACATACGCGACATTCAGCTGAGCGCCCTGCGCCGCAACATCGGCGTGGTGTTCCAGGAAGCCTTGTTGTTCAACCGCTCGATTGCGGAGAACCTGCGCATCGGGAAGCCTGACGCAACGCATGACGAGCTGCGCGACGCCGCGGCGCGCGCGCAGGCGCTCGATTTCATCGATGCAAATTCGGACGGCTTCGACGCCATGGTCGGCGAGCGCGGCCGCTCCCTCTCCGGCGGGGAACGCCAGCGCCTGTCCATCGCGCGCGCGTTGCTGAAGGATCCGCCGATACTGATCCTCGACGAGGCGACCAGCGCGCTCGACGCGGCGACCGAGTCCCGCGTTTTAAAGGCACTGGACGAGGTGATGAGGAACCGCACCACCTTTGTCATCGCACATCGCCTGGCAACCATTCGCAAGGCGACCAAAATCCTGGTGTTCGACGGCGGGCGCATCGTCGAGACCGGCACGTTCGAGGAATTGCATCGGCTGGGCGGCCGCTTCGCAGAACTGGCCAAAATGCAGTTCAGCCCGATTGGGGTCTAGCCAGACTGAGCAATGCCGACAGTGCGGCGATGCTTGCAAGCACGGCCCAATAGCCGTAGCGAAAATCTGACGCGACCCCCACCAGGAAGAACGTCAGCACATAAACCGACGCCGATCCGCAGGCCGCGAACGCAAATGCACCCTCCGGCGTGCGCCGCCGGCGCCATGCCAGAGCCAATATCAGTAAACAAACGAGCAGCCAGAAGCCGGCGCGGAAGAAGATGGTCGGCTTGAGAACGTCGTGAACAACCATCAACACGGCAAAGGCCGGACGGTCGGGAAACACGGTTTCATTGGGCTTCTCGATGTCGGCGACCCACATCGTGAGATTCGACCCGCTGAGAAAATTCCACATGAAGCTGGCGCGGTGTTCCAGATATGCGATCGGGTGCCGCGTGATCGCACCCGCCCAGGCCTTCGTGATCGCGGGCGTGCCGAACAGCTTCTCTTCCGTTTCGACCTTGTGCATGACGAACTTGCACGGCTCGAGTCGCCAATAGAGATCCCATTCGGTCGGACGATAGCAGCCGTTCAGCAGCAAGGCGGTGTCACGCTCGTTCCAGGTGACGGGAAACTGGTTTTCCTTGGTGAAGTGGCTGATGCCGCCGAGGTCAAAGATCATGATCGACTGCAGCGGATGCTGCCGTGTCGCGCCCAGCACGCCGTAATAGACGACCTGCACAAGCCCAAAGAAGGCGGCAATCGCAGGGATAAAAAGAACGGCCGTACGCCTCCATCGCATCTGCAGCGGCCACGCGACGTAGATGGCAAGCAGCGGCGCGGCGATAATTGAATTCGGCCGGAGCAGAACGCCAAGACAGCAGAGCGCGAAGGCGAGGACTTGGATCGGCGCGCGCACTCGCGGCGGGCGATCCGTTACGGCGAAAGTCAGCACGACCGCGAGCAGCCAGGTGACCGCGAACAGCACGTCGCGCCACAGCACGCCGACGAGAACGAAAGCCGGCGGCAACAGCGCCAGAAGGGGCGGCAGCGCGTCCAGCCCGGCGGAGCGGCCCGCAAGCGTGAAGCCAAGCACACCAAAGGCCAGCCAATAGGCCGCCGCCGTCAGCAGGAACATGCTGGCCGAGCCCGGCGCGATTGGATCGATCAGCGCCCAGAGCACCGTCATCGCCGGCGACTGCCAGTCGCCCAGAGTTCGCTTTCCGATGTCCTCGTAAACAAACTTGGCATCGAATGTCATGATTCCGGGATAAAAGATCAGCAGCGTCAGACCGAATCCCGCGGCGGCCAGGCCGATGGCAATCAGGCGGCCGCGCTTTACCTGCGCGGACTCAGGCGAGCGCTGCATAGATGTCCCCGGAATTGGCCGCATGTGGCAGCGCCGCCAGCCAGGCCGCCATCGCATCGCCGCCGACCCATTGCTCATGGATCAGCGCCTGGCTTTCGCCAAGCGCACTGTTGAAGCGAGTGTAGCCAAGCGCACGGCACCGTTCGATGCAGGCCCGAGCCACGTCGCGCTGGATCGTGGTGAATTCGAACGAAAGCGCCCTCACCGGCTGTGTAAGGCCTGCCAGCACTTCGGCCTCGAATCCCTCGACGTCAATTTTGATGAAAACCGGCTTGCCGTGCTTACCGATCAGGGCATCGAGTGTCGTCACCGGTACCTGAATTGTCCTTGTCCAACGCTGGGTTTCCCAGCCCGGAGCATTATGCGCGGCACTGACAAATTCCTGCGACGCGGTCGAAACCGTCGGATTGCGCGGATTGATCATCAGGTTTGCCGATCCGGCCTCCCGGCCGACGGCAACGGGCTCGATCGTCACGGCGGGATTGCGGCCGTGAAGCAGTTTCAGCACCGCGACCATCGCCGGCTGGGGCTCAACTGCAACCACACGCGCACCCAATCGGGTGAAGGAGGCCACGCGGTCGCCGACATGCGAGCCGACATCGAAAACGAGATCGCCATCCTCGATGAATTGGCCGTAGAGGCGATCCATCGTGGAGGCGTGCGTGCGATTGCCGTAGTAGATGCGCAGCGACCGAAGAATGCCGCCCGCGGTCTTCAGCAATCCGAGCACGTGTCAGACCGGACTGAGGGACGGCATCGGCGCCGCGGTCTCGACCGCGGGCAGCGCGAGCGCGCGCAGCGCGGCGGGCGGCGCGGTTTCCTCCGGCAGACGGCCAATACCGGTGCGGACGCAAAAAGCGCCAACACGCGGCCAGGCAGTCACCATCGCGAAGGGAATGGACAATGCCAGGCCGGCCGCGAGAAAGGCCTCGTAGGGAATCGCAGCAGGCCGGGTCGCGGCCAGGCCAGCCAGCGCTGCGACCCCGAGCAGCGTGTGCGGCCACAGCGTACGGAAGGCCAAAGGCAATGACACCGTGTGGTCGTCGCGCGTTTGCCCGATCCACCCGATTTCATGGCCGAGCAGCAGGCCGATCAGAAAGATCGTGTGACCGAACCAGAGGACCGGCACCAGCAAGATCGAATAGACCAGCTCGATCCAGTAGTTTGCCATAAACCGCGCGGTCCCTCCGAACTCGCGCCGAAGATCGGGTCGCAAAAGAATATCGGTGGCGGTGGCGATCTTGGGCGCGAACCACATCAGCAGTGTCCAAATGAACAGTGCAATACCCGCATCTGCACGCATGAAACGGACGGATGGATCGGCGAAAAAGAACAACAGGGCCGTCAACACCAGTATGGCCATCCAGGCCGGCGATCCGATGAACATGAGAATTGCGAGACCTAGTTGATAGCGGCTGACCGGGGCGAGGCCGGGATGAACCAGGAAGCGCCAGTACTGCATGTTGCCCTGGCACCAGCGCAGATCGCGGCGGATGAATTCAATCAGGGTCGGCGGGTTTTCCTCCCAGCCGAGATTCTCCTCAGGCAGGACACGGACCTCGTATCCGGCGGCGCGCATCAGGGCCGCCTCGATCTGGTCATGACTGAGGATGTGACGATCCTGCGTTCCGTCCGTCGTCATAATTGGCAAGGCACAGTGCTCGATGAACGGCTTCAACCGCAGCGCTGCGTTGTGGCCCCAGTAAGGACCGCAGTCTCCCTGCCACCACGCGCTTCCGATCGTGTAGGAGCGCATGCCGAGCCGCATCCCGAACTGGAAGATGCGCGCGAAAGCGCTTGTCGACGGCAAGCCAACAACAAGTCCCTGCAGAATTCCGAGTCGGGGATTGGCCTGCATCAAGCGAACCAGGCGCAGGATCGCGTCCGAGGTCATGAAGCTGTCGGCATCCAGCGTGACCGCAAGCTCGTGATCGCCGCCCCACCGGTCGCAGAAATCGCGAATGTTGCCGGCCTTGTATCCGGTATTCATCGTGCG
>Ga0247788_1000017_pt1 | contig 14711 bp, 24 predicted proteins | sample UWRJS156409C4_FD_179910 | JGI IMG/M metagenome (GOLD analysis project Ga0247788, IMG submission 179910) | Soil microbial communities from Arlington Agricultural Research Station in Wisconsin, United States - UWRJ-S156-409C-4 | ecosystem: Environmental > Terrestrial > Soil > Agricultural land...
TCCTTTCAAATAAAAAAGCACACCTCCCTAAAAATAAAATGAAATGGCATTTGAAGCAGACAAATCATTTGTTGAATTAATAGGATTTACTCATTTACTTGGATGGCGTAAATTCAAAGAAGATCACCCAAATGATGCAACACATATCACTACAAATTTCAACAATGCATTAAAACTTGCAGTCCATAAATCCAAAGGTATTTTAATCTATCGTAAAATCAATGTTGATGAATACAATACATTAAAACATAACATACCATATGAAGAAACTCGTATTGTAAAACATCTTAGGGTTATACAATCAGAACAACCACAACCACAACCACAACCACAACCACAACCACAACCAGAACCACAACCACAAGCACAAGTTGTTCCTGAAAAACCAAATCCCTACTTTATCAAACTTGAACAAGAAAATATAAATCTTAAAGTCTCACTCCAAAATCTATCAAAAGAAAATATTCAATTACAAAAAATGTATAGTCAATACAAACATCAATTATGGGAAACTACTAAACGTGCACATCTATTACAAAATAGATTACAAGATCTTAATCAAAGATTATTTGAAACAATAACAGATATATCAGAAATTACAAATTTAAAAAATTTAAATAAAGTTATATAACTTCTTTTAAAATACTATCCACTTTTAATTTCAATGATCTACAACAATCTTCAGTATCTTGTTGTTTATGTACCAATTCACCAGCTTTTTCTTCAACATTCTTTATACGATTTAAAACTGAACAAATTTCACCTCTTAAACTAGTAACAGTCAAATTCAATTCTTTCATTGATAATTCCAAGTTATCTAAACGACGTACAAAATCATAATCAATGATAACTTTACCATGTTGAACATAACCCCATTTTTTACCAAACAAGATCAAAAACAAATTAGCTAATCTACCAGAAGCTAATAAACCTAAATAACCAATACCTGTGAAGCACAGATAATCAAAACCATGATATTCATTACCCATTGACAAATAAAAGATAAAGAAATAGACATTTAAAACTTTACCTAAAATGACAATTCCATCTATTGTTCAAGAATTCAGTGCATCAGAATATATTAAAGATTCAAACAAGATTACTTATGGAGAAGATTTAGAGAAAGCTTATGCGATCTTTACAAAGAATCCAACCAAAACTTTAACATTTTTTCCACTTCGTCATGATGGAAGTATCTTTCATCTTATTATTGAAGGTACCGTTCAATCTAATGGAATCATTCAGAATGAAACTTATCTTACCCACGCCTTTTGTTTTGAACCAATTGATCCTAATGAAACGAAATCATTAGAAGATCTTGGGGATGAAGTTTTCAAACGTTATCCATGGATAATGGAAGATTTTGAATATACTTCAATGGTAAAAAAAGATAAACTTTGGATTAAATGTAAAGTACAAAATGGGGCTTATACATTTAAACATCCATTTACAACTCATCTCAAAAAAACTTTAAATTTTCCAATTACAGCAGATCAACCATTACGTCTTACTACAAAACTTTCAGCTTATGTAGATTGGGAAAAGAAAACTTATGGTTGTTGTTTAAATTTATTAAAAATTGATTTAGTAAACTAATAAAATCTATATTGTTCAGTATTACCAACTTCACGATCTTTAAACAAACGTAAAACTTGATCAATATTCATTCTATAAACTTCAGGTTGAGGTTCAGGTACATGACCTTTACTAGGATAACAAGAAAGTGCTCTTTCTTTTTGTAATTTTTCTAAATCACATTCACCATCCAATTTGAGTTCTTTCCATAAAAATCGTAAATATTCATCATCTTTTGGAGTAACACCCCAAGACATTTCAATATAAAAACCAGAAAACAAAGGTAAATAACCTTTAATACTAAAATCACGTACAACCAAAGTGTAAGGTAAATCCGTAAAAGGTTTTGTAATTTGAAAAAATGCAACATCACGTTCTAAATTTACATACTCTTTAAAATCATAATAATCTTGTTCATCATCACCATCATAACCATCATTAGCATCAATATGCATTGAATCAGATATTTCTTTAGCTATAGGAATATTCCAATCATTCCAAGTAATTTCATCAACTCTAGTAGCTGTTTGTAATAAAAAATCTCTACGTCTTGTAATCATAGGTAATTCCAAATCATTAAATAATCTTTCAAAATAAGTTTGTAAAAAGAACCAATCAGATAAATCCAATTCATCAAATTCATCAAAATAAATAATAAAATCAGGTGTAAGTGGTGTATCATATTCTGTTACTTCACCAAAATCCAATTCCCAATTACCACTCTTATCAGATAAATATACAAGACGATGAGGTAATTTAACAAAATTAGTTTTCAAATACTTTTCATCACCAATATGTATTGCATCAACATAATGAGAAAAACCAAATTGATCAAAAAGTGTGATAATACGATCAACATTATCCGTTTTGAATACCAATAATTTCATACCTGACCCTAACTTTAAAAGAAAAGAAATGAAGTTTAAATTAATCAAATATATATCCCGTATTCTTAAACGTATAAAATATTACAATACACGTAAAGAATTACGTTTTAAATTAAAGTTTTGGCAACATGAATTAGGATATCATTATGGATTAGATTTATATACTTTAAAAGTTATATCTAATTGTTTTCAACATATAGAACCATTAACAAAATTTATGTATCATCTTCCAATCATAGAATCTGATTGGTCAGACTAACCCTAACTTTTTTTTTTACCAAAATGAAAAGCAATCTACAATCAAAACTTCAATTACTCTCATTACCACCTGAAATCATTGAACATACAAATAGAATGATTTCTAAAGCAAACTTTAATTCTAAAATCAAGTTCTTGGAGAATGACTTGATATTCTGGTACCCACTCACTAACGTTAGGATGCATGATTTAGAAATTGATTATAATTGGCTTCTTGAAGCTACTATTCAAGATTTTATTGATTACCCTCATCCATATCGTAACATGAAAATACCATTATTCAGAAGGACGGTAAGATATCGTATTCCAGGTAGAATTTGTGGTTTTTATGATCAACTTGAATATCCAAGAACTGCACCTATCCATATCGTTAATACTGATGATTAGGTAAGTTATCGTATTCCAGGTAGAATAGGATTAATGATTGGAAATCAATATCCACCTAGCATCATAAACTCGAGATCAACAATATTAAAAAATAGAACACATTGACGTACCCGGATTTTATTAGTCACATGAAACCAATTCTAACCCTAAATAATAAAAAAAATTCCTAACCTAAATGTTAAAAAATGTCATCGACTCAACAAGAAAAAGAAAATTTGATTTACAAGATTCATTCTTATTATCCAACACCACCTTATCCTCCACATCAAACGGAAAAAGATTGGTCAAAACCAATTTGCAACAAACACTTGATCCCAAAATGTATTTGCTCCAAAAAACCTTTACAGATCTCCCAATTGAAATCATCTGGTACACAAACAAGTTCCTCTCCAAAATTAAGTTTAATTCCAAAATCAAATTCCTCGAAACCGAACTAATTTTTTGGTTACATGATCTACCAGGGTTAGATTATAATTGGTTACGTGAAGAAACTGTAATTGAAGAATTTATTGATTTTCCGCATCCATTTCGTAATATGAAAATTCCAATTATTAAAAAAAAGTATGAATATCCTGAAGATTTAATTATATTTGGTAAATCAAGTGATTACACTAGCGACAATAGTGACACTAGTGATTACAATATTTACGGTGAAATATCAAGTGTATCAAGTGATTCTGAAGATTATGATTAATAAAAACTTTACCAAATGATTGCTTCTATAATTGATTTACCACCTGAAATACAATTAATAATTCAACGTAAATATTATTTATTGTTATGGAAACAAAAATTCAAATCCGTCCGATCGGTCATATCTACCAAACTTTATTTTTGGATGCATAAAGAAGGAATGTATAATATTGATTCAAGATCATTACCATATATGCGATTCTCACAATTCCATCCACGTGTAACACCAGTAGGTATTCTTAGACTCCCAAGAGCTGCTCATATTATCCTTCCCAATACTTTTTTATTATTAATCTAATATAATTTTTTTAAAAAACCCTAACGTTCTCTTTTAATTCTTTTAAGAGTTACATTAGAATTCATATCTTCATCATTAATAAAATCAAAATTCAAAGATTTACCATCATCTTTAAATTCTATCAAACCCCCTATACGATGTTCATTCAAAGTTCTCAAATGACTAATACATTCCTGTTGAAGATTTTTTACTAATCCTTCAAATTGTCTGTTAACATTATAAAATTCATTCAATACAGAAGGATTATTAACAAACCATTCTCTTACATCATCTTCACAAGTCAATCCTAACCCTGCTTTTAATACAGTAATACTCCATAAATATCTTAAAACAGATTTAGGAACAGGATCGGTCTGATCGGACGGAAGAGAAAGTACTTTGAATCTAGTCATTGTTTATATTATACTAGAAATTAAATTCAATTTTTAAATATCACGTGATCACCCAAAAGTTAATAATTCATCAAAGTTTTTCCATAATCTTTCAACTCTACGTTTTTGATAATTAATAAACATAAATCCATACTCATCTTCCATACAATAATTATAAGCCTCCATCCTACTCATTAACACTCGTATGTACCTACTCATTAACACTCGTAGGTTACCATTGATTCCTTGTTAATCCTAAATTATATTCTTCAAATATAACTTCAAGTTCCTTTTCGTTACCTATCCTAAATAATATCAATGCAGACCAATTTGTCCTTATAGTTTTCGGAATTTCTTTGTACCTACGAATCAGTACAATCCTAACCCTTGACTAACCATGATCATACTAAAAGAATAATGTCGATGTCTAGTATTTAATCCTGTAAAGAAATTCCTTTTTTCACCACCAAACAATCCACTACCAACCAAATCATCAAAGATTATCAAAACTCTATATGTTAGAAAGACGTAAAATATTGCAATATGATATATATGGATATCAAATGAATAAAAAAAGAATCTTACCTATTTGCCAAATGTTTACTCTTTTTAAACTTTTTTAATAATGTAACCATTTGCATTTGTTCATTAGCAATTTTTTCTAAATCATTTGGATTATATTCATGATAAAAACATTCTTCAGGAATCTTACCGTCAAATGTATCATCATAAGGATTAACTAACCCATCAAACATTTTATAATCATGTCTAACAGGTACAACGTCATTTGTCCTACCCTTTTCATCTTTTCCCTTTAATGAATCAACAAATTTTATCAATTTAATATTCTGAGACAAATATTTTCGATCTTTTACATAATCCCATTTTTCATCTAAAAATTAATGAAATCTGTAAAATGTGAAAATAGTTTTGGAAATATCAAAATATTCAAATATGTTACAAAGAAATAAAAAACTTACCTGATTGTACAGTAGGACTAAAAATCAAAATCGAATGAAAGTAACCCCTATAAAATTCCAATAAATTAACAATCATAGTAGTCTTTCCACAGCCCTTTGGAGCTATTAAACCCTTAGGTTACGCTTACACTTACCTAAGGTTAGTCGCTTACGCTACTTACCAAAGTGAATTCATGTTTAGGCAACACCTCATATCTAGGTTCTTCATGAGCTGCAGATTTAGGTACAGGAATTTCTTTAATACGTAAACAATGATCTCTCATTTTTTTATTACCAATAAAATCAAACATACAAATTACCAACGTTGTCGATTACCAAACATTTCAGTAAACATACGATCCATATGATGATCTACAGCAATTTTAATTTTATCTCTTCTTTGAGGTTCTTGCCTATTTTCATTAATACAACTCTAACCATGCTTTATCTGCAAGTACAGCAGCTTCTTGTTCAATCTCTCGTTTAGGTTTTTTTTGTTCAAGAATTTCATTTTGCTGTTGTTTAATTTGATTAACAAACCTACTCGTTAAAACTGGTAGAACCCTTTTACCCAAGCTGGAGCCTCAACACCTTCATCAATTAATGCTCTACTCATTTGATCTCTTTTTAATTTCTCTTCTCTTTTTAATCTTCTCTTTTCTTTTAACCAATCTTGTTTCTCTTCCAATAATTTCTTTGCTTCTTCCAATTCTTTTTCCAATCTTGAACGTTCTGCATCTTTTTCCAATTTAAGTAATTTTCTACGTTCCAAAGCTTGTACTTGCTTTTCACTTTTTTCTCTTTTAGGTTTAGAGGTTTCAACCAAAGGCTCTTTACTCTCAACCTTAAGAATCTCAACTACTTCAGGGGGTGGGTCCGATGTAGGGTTAGAGGTTTTAGGTTTTGAGCGTTTAGCTGATGGTTGTGGTGGCTGTGGTGGCTCTACATCAACTGGTTCGGGTGTTGATAATTTAGATGTGTACAAGACCATTTTTTAAAAAAGTAAAAGATTATATTTATTAAATTTCACCATAAAAACCTCCAAACCTATGAGTTTTCTTTGATACTTTATTTGTTGATGATTTAGGTGGTTTAGACGATGAAGGCGATGATACTTTAATACCTTGAGAATTTAAAGCAACTTGTTGTTCAAATGGTATTGATGGATATTCCGGTATTGTTGTATATGTTTCATTAAATGATGGATTAAATTTAATATCAGGTGTTGCACCTTTACGTCTTACTACAATACCTGCTGAAGAATCTTCAAGTAATGATTGAGATGTTGGATACAAGTTTGAAGGTAAAGTAAATAATTTTTGAAACAATTCTAAAATTATTTGTTTAATTTCTGGACCATATTCTTGAAAATCATTTTGATATGTTAATGATTTAATTTGAGATTTTTGTTCAGTTATATCTAATCCAAGTGTATCTATTATTGAAACAATATCATTGACTGCTATTTCAAATAATACAGAGTTTTCAGATTTAAGAGCTACATCAGCATCTAATAATAATTGAGCTACTTGAGTTGATGCTATTGTTGGAGTTAAGGCTGCAGGTTGAGTTCTATTGGTACGTTTACGTAATGGGGGTCCTCTAGTATATGTACTTGGTCTACCATTTATACCTTCACGTTCATTTGCAGGTTCTAAATCTGTATTTATTGCATCATATGAAATTGTAGGATGAAAAGAATTTGGATCTTCAGATTTATAATATATTTCAGGTAATATTTGATAATCAAATGAATGACCTAATGGTCCTGTCATTAAATCTCTACGTATTTGAGAATCTTGAATATCTTTAATAATTGGATCTAATGGTTCACCTGGTAATGAATCTGTATCTACTCTTTGTTGTACAGTTCTAGAATGAAATGTTCCTTGTTTTTCTGAATTAGGATTTTGAAAAACATAAATTGGAGGTCTACCTGGTACAGGGGGTAATTGTGGTGGTCCAGGTACTAGATTATATATTTGAGCATATGTTGATGGAGATGGCATCGGAGGTAGATTATTAAACTGAGGGTTTGGGTTGATCGTAGTTGACCAAATACCATGACCTGCATGCTCAGTACCTCCATCAGGAACACCACCTCCAATTTTATATATTTTAGATTGTTTTAAACGTTCTTTATCAATAGGAGTTTCATCCCATGGACCTCGTTGAGCTACTAATCCCCAAAAATTTGTTAATGGACGATGACGTGAAGTACGTAACATTTTTTTTATATAAAAGAGTTAAACATACTTTATTGTATTATACAACCTTTACCTCCTTTTTGAGATGTAGAACCAGAAGATTTTTTTGGACCAAAAGTTTTACCTGTTTGTAATGATGTTGAACCTAATCCTGTATATGTTCCTTCTGTACCTCTAGATTTAGTTTTACGTTTTTTATCAGCATCTAATTTTTTCTTTGCAGCTTCTTGAGCTGCTATACCTTCAGCTCTTTTTTTATCATATAATGCTTTTCTATCAGCTTCTTCTTTAGCTTTTTTAGCTGCTTTTTCTTCATCGGTTTTATATGTACCTACAGCTGTTGATTCATCTGTTGGTTGTTTTGTTACTGGGTAACCTGCTGTTTGTCCTTTGGTATTATCTTTAGGTGTTGATGGAGCACTTCCATAAATTGGTTTATCTGATGTTTGATCAACAGGACCTTTTCCTCCTTGTGTTGTTTGTATTGGATCTGTTAGTTGTGGTGGAGGTGGTGGTTCTACTGGACCTTTATCTGATGTAGGAGGTTTGATTATTGGTTCTGTTGTTGGAGGTGGTTCTGTTGTTGGAGGTGGTTCTGTTGTTGGAGGTGGAGCTGTTGTTGGAGGTGGAGCTGTTATCTCTGGTGGTTCACGAGGTGGAAATAATGGAGTATTATCACCAAAATCTATATTTATACTTGTACTACCACCTCCTCCGCCTGATGGGATTGCTCCATATGAATAACCACCTCCACCTGATGGAATACTATTAAATCTAGTACGTTTTTTCTTTGGTTTCTTTTTTGATGATTTACGTTTTGGAGGCATATATATTATTTTAAACATACTTTTTAAATTGCTGGTATTATACCTGCATTTCCACCAATATAATCCCACCATCCGTTAGCTTGACCTCCACCACCCTGTTCTATATCACCAACAGGTATATATGATAATCCATAATCACCTTCAGGTCTTGTACCATTTACTAAATTTACAAGTTCTTGACCTAAAGTCCAACCTGTTGCTGGATCACCATTTAAAACTAACCCAAGTACTGCTGAACCTAATTTTACCATTAATTCATTTAATTGTTTATTTGATACTCTGAAATTACCATCCATATCAGGTTCTAATCCATTCATACCTAATGCGTCACCTATATTGATTGGTTGATATTGTTCTTTTGTATCATTACGATGATCATATGTATATTTGAGTGCTTCCCTTTGTTGATTTCTATTTTGTTCACGAGCTTGGCGTTCTCTTTCATATTGTTGAACTAATTCATATTTACGATTTTCTTGTTCTGACCAAAGTCGATCAGCTGTTGTTCTATTACCTCCAAATGCTCTTAATACTTGATCATATGATGAAAAACCTCCTACGGCTGTAATAGCAGCATCAGATTTTGATTTAAATGATTGTTCATCATATTGCCATTGAGTTTCAAATTGTTGTAATTGAGTATTATATTCATTTAAAGCTTCTTGATCTGGTTGTGGTTGTATTGGGTCTTTATCTAATATATTACTTGGATTGGTATCTTCAAATGATGGAGGTTCTGTTGTTGGTGGTGGTTCTGTTGTTGGTGGTTCTGTTGTTGGTGGTTCTGTTGTTGGTGGTTCTGTTGTTGGTGGTTCAACATCAGGTGGTTCAACTGGGGGTTCAACATCAGGTGGTGGTAAATCTATATTAATCCTAGGAGGTTGTGATGTTGTAGGTGGGCGATTAATTGAAGGTATAGAACTACCCTTATATTTTATATTTTCCCTAGAGAATGTATTACGTGTAAAATATGGTATGAAATCTGGAATGTAATGAAACATTTTCTATATATAAATCATACATATTATTATGTATATGGTCTTAACCCTTTATTTACTTCTTTTTCAAATTTATTATATTCTCCTGTATTTAATAATCCTCCAATTTCATATCCTTTACGTCCTGCTGTTGCTGCTCCAACACCAGCTAATAGAAAATTACCTGATAACACTCCTGGTGCTGATCCTACTAATCCTCCTATTATTGCCCCTACTGATGGAAAAAATTGTTCTTTTAATGTATTAGTGAAAAGTGATCCATAACCTCTTAACTTTTGAGATAATGTTTGGGTTCGTGTTGGTTGGGCTGGATGTTGTATATTTTGTGATATATCAAATCTTCTTTGAAGAGGATCAGAGTTACGATTAACTAATGAAGATTTACGTATTGCAGGCATTTTATATTAATAATAAAAACATACAAATTATTTCATTCTTAACCTAGTAACATTAGGTAACATTGGATTAATTAAATCTGATCTAGGTTTTTGCATGTATTGATTTGTATTATCTTCAACTGGTTCACTTGGATCAGGTTTACGTATCCCTAAAGTCTTGAAGCCTCCAAAAGGTTTTTTAATTTTTGGTATGGATGATGTCCTTAGATTTGGTTTATTAAATTTAGGAACTGTTTCAGGGGGTTGTCGTTTTGTTGGTAAACGTAATGTTTTACGGGGGTAACGAACTGGTAATGATTTACGTTTAACCATTTATTTTATTAATAACATACTTATTTCATTTTAGGTGGTGTTACTTTGTACCTCTTGTTATAATATTGTTGATATGCTGCATATAAATCTGGTGTTTGTGTTGCACCAATTGTAACATCATTTGGAAATTTTTCTCCACCTGTTACTACTGAAACCTTTGGTACTTGACCTCCTCTAGGTGTTTCTCCTGGTGATGATATATATGGACCAGGTAATGGTAAGAACATATGTCCAGTTCTCTTGGCATTATATACTGTTGCTAATCTATTATTCCATTGTAATTGAGGGACTGCTCCAACTCTTGGTTCATGTAACTTGTCACTTGCACGTACATCTTGAATTATTTCACCCCATGAAGTTTTTCTGATACGAGTATCTGACCATGGTGAGTTTAATACAAATGGTGAACCACGTCCTCCTGATGTAAATGATGTATGGTTTCCATCAGATACGTTAGATCCTAATCTATTTTGTTTGTTATTGATATAGTCTGGATCTAATCGTATACCTTGATCAGGGAATGAATGTTTATATCGAACTTGTCCTAATGTATCACCTACTGATCCTACTGGACCTGGACTAATACATGAGAAATCCCATCTGTTTAATGGTTTATATGCTGAAATAGATAATGAATTTGTTATTGACATTTTTTATAATTATATTTTAAACATACATTATCCACGTATACGTTTTGTTACTCTATTTTCTGAAGTTAGTCCACGTAGAATTGATGTTCTTTCTTTATGATGATATAAAACTCCAATTGTTACACTAAATGATACTCCATTAAAATCTACTTTGGTAGGTTCATTTCCTTGTGTGAAATATAAATCTATATTGTTTATGTTATTTGAAGATTCAAGATTGAACCATTTTTGAGGATCTGGATTTTGCCAATATATAACTCCACCAGGATTTACAGTTACTGGAATTTTCGCCATTTGAGGTCCAATTTGTCCTTGGTTGAATGATCCTTCTGGTAAATAAAGTTTACATTGTTGTCCTTGTAAAGATGAATTTAGAAACAAGTAATTGGATCCTGTTACTTGAGCTACCAATGGTCCTATTATTTCAAAATTGAATGCTCCAGGTCCTGCATATGGTACAGCTACAGTTATACCTCCATGCATTCCCATAATATAACGTGGGTTAGTAAAACCTGGATCAAATGGATCCCCAAATTGTAATGCAAATGTTTGATTTACTGTTACTGCAGCTGTTATTGTATATTTTTTCGTTGTTGTGTTATAAGATACAGTATATGGAAGTGGAGTTACTGATGCTGTATATGTTGTTACAGCATTCATTGCTGCTTCTATAGCTGTTGCTAATGTCGTTGCATTATAATTTCCAGGAGGTATTGTAGCTGTTACTGTGAATGCATAAACTCCTGGTGCTGTTTCTTGTTCATGAATTATAAAAGTATTATTTAGTGAATGTATTATATAATATGAAAATGGTACTTGAACTTCAAGAACTTTTAATGCTGCTATTTCATCAACTGGTCTACCCATTGTAAATAATGGCCAATTTGTAAAATTGTATTGTGCTACTTGTGGATCTAAATTTGGTGGTAGTAGTGATGCTTTTGCATCTTTTGAATCAAATTGAAATTCATAATAATCGTAATTATCATTTAAACCATAATTATTACCAGTTGAATCTGTCATTGAATTTTTTTTATTACATACATTTTATTGTACCAATTCCATTACGTTGTTTTCCCGAAGTATAATCATTGCATCATAGTAGGTATATACTTCAATGTTATGTGTTGAAGCTTGAGTTTGAGACCATTGGATTAGGAGAGAGATGTCAGATTGTTCTTCAGCATTAAGACCGGCAATTTCTACCCCATTAGAAGTTTGTAAATCAATAGCCATTGTAAATGCTGCTGATCCAATACCACCCATAAATGCATTACCGGTTGTTAATAGTGCTGATGTAGTTGCAGCATATGTTGGACTACCATGTGCATTCCATCCTACAATAGCTGGCATATAATCTAATTCGGGTAGAGCAGTTCCGTATACTGTAGCTGTTGCTGGTGGAATAGCCCATCTATTACTGGTTAGTGAGGTAGATAATCTATAATCACCTACACAATTCAAAGCTTTTTGAAGTTCAAGGAATGCTTCTGCTCCACCATTACAATCGCCACCTCCTAAAGTATGTGAACATTGGACTGGTGCTGCTGGGAAATATCTTGATCCAATACGATATTGGTATGCTTGAAGAGTGTTTCCGGATGCTGAGAATGTTGAAGAATCAAAAATTAATGCACCTGTATCGTATCCTACAATTGGTGTTGATCTACGTTGGACAGCAAATAAAGCTCTGACTGATCTTGATCTTTCAGCTATAAGTAGGTTCAAATTATTTGAACTATTTGTATTAAAGATGTATGTATGCTAAAATTTAACCATAAATGTTTACCCATGAAGAGAATTTAATGGGTACACCTCCCTCCCGTAGACCTGCCAAGAACATTTCATCGTACTTTGCATCAAATTCAAGGACTTCAGGGATAAGGTTTACTGATGTAATAGAATAAGATGGTGAACCAGTTGGTGGAGTAGCTGCATCTGCATATGATAAAATTGCAAATGCATTTTCTGCTAATGTTATTTCAATAGCAAGTTGAGATGCCATGAATTTTGTTGGAATCAATTTGTCCTGAGTAAAAAGACCTAGTGCAAAATTGATTTGGTATCTACGAGTTGAGGCATCAGCAGCTACAGGTGGTGTTACACCATTAGGAATTTTATTATTTGGAACACGTCCCATACCTGAACCAGATGTGAAATTTAATGGAGTTGTGCTTGTACTATAATCAATTCCTTGAATATAGTTTTGACGTACGTTAACTAAACCTGCTGATGGATTGGGTGAGAAACCTATAGTTACACCTCCAATTCCTTCAGCTATTGAAGTTTGATCCATTATACCATTTTGATTGGTAGACGACCATTCAGTTAAGGCTCTTACTACTGTATTGTAATTTATTATATCTTCTAGTGGAGTGGCTCCGTATAAGAGACGGACTCTGGAGAAAAGAGTTTGGATATTGTTCTGGAATCTTACTTGTTGAGCTACTGATGTAGTGTATCCTGTTAGAGTTACATCGAATTCTAAAGTTGTACATAAAGGGTTAATGTAACCTTGTGCTGGGAATTCTAATCTAATTACTTGACCTGCTGTAAATACTCCTCCGGATTTTGGACTAATGTTAATAGATGTTATACGGAATTCTAGGAGTCATTTTAACGGCTTTATTTGCTTGTGATGGGAAAGGACTAGGGTTAATAAAAAAATAAACTTACTATCTTGCATTCCATGGAACAATTGTTTCTTCTGATGCAGGGTACCACTTAAAATGTGTAGACATTAGATATTTAATTAAAAAACATACATTTTAATTCTTTATGTTAAAACCTGTATCAATAGATAATGGTACTTTTGATGTTAACGTTTAGGTTTACCTGTTTTTATGAAAGATGATATTGATTTGTATGGTAACCATAACCCTAACCCAAAAGGATTACCTGATTATTATGGTTGGGAACACTGGATTTGTATTGATAATCAACCTGAATTCATTGCAAATCCTTGTGATTTTATTGTTTTTAGTAAACCTGTCCATCATTATTCACGTTTTGATCGTTTTAGGATGGTAACCAACGAGTGCTAACGAGGAGGTAACCAACGAGTGCTAACGAGGAGGTATTATTACAATTATTGGGTTGGAGGGGTAAGGTTGAAGATGATGTTATGGTACTAACTAGTACTAACCATAAAAGGAAATTTGTGAATTGATAGATTTTGAATGGAATAATGTTTGGTTATATTTTAAACGTGATTTAAAATTTAATGAAAAAAGTAAATATTATAATAGAATTCCTAGGATTTTATATTTGATGGGAAAGACTAGAAGGTAACTATGAGTGTAACGAATAGGTTGGAAGTTGATTGTTTAACTTTTAAATCAATTTTAGAAAAATTTAAAAGATTAGAGTATTTGTTCAGTTTACAATCTGAAAGAAAATATTTTCCTAGTTTAAGGTATACTTGTTGGCGTTTATTATTGGAACATGGAATTCAACATGATTTTAGAATAGAATGTTTATTAACAAAAGCTAGATTATTAGCTTTAGATTTGTTTTGGGAAAAATATTTTAATATAATAGAGGTTATGTAAAGTATGTTAGTACCCCTTCTAAAATTACTGTTGGCCATGTATTGTCTAGTGTGATCGCTGATTCGTTTAGTCTAAAGAAATCTCCAAATGTTGTTAATTGAGTTGCTTTAATTAATATTACAGTTGGCCCTCCTGGAATACCTCCTACTCCTACTACTCCAAATGCTGCTGAGGTTATTCCTATTGAAAATGGTAGATTTGTTATTCGTAGTACTGGTCCTGATACTAGTACATTAAATTGTAATCTGAATGAGATTTTAATTTCTGCTCCTGTTTGTACGTATCTACCTAATTGTTCAATGTATGAGACTGATCCTAATAGTGTAGGTGTCCATGTACC
>Ga0247788_1000021_pt1 | contig 13376 bp, 12 predicted proteins | sample UWRJS156409C4_FD_179910 | JGI IMG/M metagenome (GOLD analysis project Ga0247788, IMG submission 179910) | Soil microbial communities from Arlington Agricultural Research Station in Wisconsin, United States - UWRJ-S156-409C-4 | ecosystem: Environmental > Terrestrial > Soil > Agricultural land...
TGCTACTTCAGGATCGGGGCGCCGGTCTTCCCGAGCCAGCGAACCTCGAGCCTCTTCAGCGTCCCGTCCCGGCGCATCGCGTTGATCGCCCTGTTCACGCAGCGGACGAGCGGGTTCCCCTTCTGGAAGACGAGGCCGAAGTGCTCCTTCGGGCCGAGGGTCGGGAGGCGGCCGACGACGGTCGACCCCGGGATCTGCACGTTCGTCACGTAGCCCATGCTCGGGAAGTCGTGCACCATGCCGTCGATCTGCTTCGTCTTCACGGCCGTGACGACGTCGTTGACGGTGTCGTACACGCGCGGCGACTGGTCCGGCTTGATGTAGCGGACGATGTAGTCGTAGCTCGTCGTCCCGACCGAGGCGCCGAGCCGGTACCTCTTCAGCCCCGCGAGCGAGCGCACCTTCGCGATCGGGTTCGTCTTCAGGGCCGCGACCGCCTGGTTGACGACGTAGTACGAGGCGCTGAAGGTCACGGCCTTGCGCCGCTCCGGCTTGTTCGAGACCTGGGCGATGTAGAAGTCGAACGACTTCTTGCCGGGGGCGAACGACTTCAGGAAGGGCACCGCCTGCCACGTGACCTGCGCCTTCGTGAAGCCGAGCCGCTTCGCGATCCCGTACGCGACCGCCGACTCGTATCCCTTGCCGGTGCGGGGGTCGTTGATCTCCCAGTCCTTCGACTTCGAGCCTCCGAACCACCAGGGCTCGAAGGCGGGGTTGTCGGTCGCGAGCGAGAGCTGCCCGTCCTCGACGAGGTTCAGGCTCGCCTTCGCGCAGCCCGCGATCTGGGCCGGCTCCGACGGGCTACCGGTGGCCGTCGTGGCGACTGCGAGGACCAGGACGGTGAGCGTGAGACCGAAGAGAGCCGTGCGCATACGCTGTATCACTCCTCGTGAGCGGGGACGGTCGGCGCGAGCCTACCACCACGTCTGCGCCGCTCGGACGCGCCCGCGCGGGTCTCGCGAACCCGGGCGGACCGTGGTAGACGTTCGACGACCATGAGCGAGCCGAGCCCGCCGACGATCACGGTCCTCACCCCGGCCTACCGGCGCACGGACCCGCTGGAGCGCCTGTACGAGTCGCTGCTCGCGCAGACGTATCGCGACTTCGAGTGGGTCGTCGTCGACGACGGCTCCGGCGAGGAGGTCGGGCGCCTCGTCGAGTCGTGGGTCGCGGCCGGCGAGATCGACGTCGTCTACCGGTGGCAGGAGAACCGAGGGAAGCACGTCGCGGTCAACCGCGGAGTCGAGCTCGCGCGTGGGGAGTTCACGACGATCATCGACGACGACGACCGCTTCGTCGAGAACGCTCTGGAGCGTCTGCTGCATCACTGGCGCGAGATGCCGGAGGAGGAGCGGCAGGGCTTCTCCGGCGTCATCGGCCTCTGCGTGTTCGAGGACGGGACGCTGGTCGGCGACCGGTTTCCGTCGGATCCGTTCGACTGCGACCCGGTCGAGCTCGCTTACGTCTACAAGGTCGCCGGCGACAAGCACGGGCTGCTCCGCACCGAGGTGCTGCGGGAGTTCCCGTACCCGTTCGAGACGATGCGCGGCTTCGTCGTCGACGCGCTCGTCTGGAACCGCATGGCGCTGAAGTACCGCGAGCGCCACGTGAACGAGGTCGTCACCGTCAAGGACTACCGGGCGGACGGGATCACAGCGCGTGAGCGCAGCCTGTTGATCCGCTCCGCGCCTGCGACGAGCCAGTTCTTCCTCGAGGAGTCGCAGCTCCCGCATCCGCTGACGCTGCGCAAGCGTGCGCGCTCCTACGCGAACTACGCCCGCTACTCGTTGCACGCCGGGCGCGGCCTCGTCGAGCAGAGCCGCGCTGTCCGGTCGAAGGTCGCCTGGGCGGCGGCGCTTCCCGTAGGGGCTGCCGTGTACGCGGCGGACCGGGTGCGCCTCGCTCGTGCCAACGGGCGCTGAAGGCGCTCGGCTGCGTCGGCTAGCGTCTCGGCGTGGCGAGCCCGTTCATCGAGCTCGACGTGGGCGAGCGTGCCGTCAAGCTCACGAACCCCGACAAGGTGCTCTTCCCGAAGGCGCGCAAGACGAAGCGCGACCTCGCGGATTACTACGTCGCGGTCGGCGAGGGCATCGTGCGCGCGCTGTACGAGCGACCGACGCAGCTCCGCCGGTTCCCCGATGGGGTCGAGGGCGAGGTCATCTACCAGAAGCGGGTGCCGAAGCACCGGCCTGACTGGGTGGAGACGGCGCGCGTGACGTTCCCGTCCGGGCGGCACGCGGACGAGCTTTGCGTCACCGAGCTCGCGCAGGTCGTGTGGGCCGCGAACCTCGCCGTCGTCGACTTCCACCCCTGGCCCTCGAGACGCCGCGACACCGAGCGCCCCGACGAGCTCCGGATCGACATCGACCCGCAGCCGGGGACCTCGTTCAGGGATGCGAAGCGGGTCGCCGTGCTCGTCCGCGAGGTGCTGGACGAGATCGGGTATACCGGCTGGCCGAAGACCTCGGGCAACCGTGGGATCCACGTCTTCTGCCGGATCGAGCCACGCTGGGAGTTCCCGGTGGTCCGGCGGGCAGCGCTCGCGTTCGCGCGCGAGGTCGAGCGGCGCCTGCCGCGGAAGGTCACCACGGCCTGGTGGAAGGAGGAGCGCGGGAAGCGCGTGTTCATCGACTACAACCAGAACGCGCGCGACCGCACCGTCGCCTCCGCGTACTCGGTGCGGGGCCGGTCCGACGCGACGGTCTCCGCGCCGGTGACCTGGTACGAGCTCCCCGACGTCGAGACCGAGGACTTCACGATGGGGACGATGCCGGCCCGCTTCGCGAAGCTCGGAGATCTCCACGCCGGGATCGACGACGCCGTCTGCGACCTCCGCGTCCTCCTCGAGTGGGTCGAGCGCGAGGAGAAGGAGGGGGTCGGCGAGGCGCCCTATCCACCCAACTTCCCGAAGATGCCCGGTGAGCCTCCGCGCGTGCAGCCGTCGCGGGCGAAGAAGCCCGTGCCCGAGGAGTGATCGTGCCGAGCATCGCCGACAACGTCGGGCGCGGCTCGGGCACGAGCGCGCCGAGACCTTGTCCGGCTAGCGCACGGTGACCGCGGCGGACGACGCGTAGCCGGTCTTCGAGGCCGTCGCCTTCACCCGCACGCTCGTTGCCTGGCGCAGGGTCGCCGTGCCGTTCGCCGACGTGCGGAGCGTCCGCCCGCCCGCTCTCACGGTCGCCGCGGCCACCGGGTCGCCGGCGTCGGCCACGCGGAACGTCACGACGCGTCCCTTGCCCGCCTTCCGGCTCGTCGCCGAGAGCTGGAGCCTCGGCTGCACCTGCTGGTGCCAGAACCCGGAGCCGTCGTTCACGAGCAGGTCGAGCGGCCCTGCCGACCCCTCGCCGTTCAGGCGGTAGACCGTTCGGCTCCCGGGCACCCTGAGGGCGTTGACGCCGCCGACGCGCGTCGCCGCCCTGTTCGTGCGGGCGGCGAAGATCGTGCCGTTCACCTCCCACATGAGCCAGAGCCTGCCCTCGGGAGCCGCTGCGATGTTCGCGTGCTCGTTACGGGCCGCGCGGATGACGAGGTGTGGGCGTGTCGCGTCGACCTTCCAGAGCGCGAGCGTCGCATAGGTCGGGTACCCCTGGCCGAAGAAGAGGTAGACGCCCGGGGCGCCGATCCGCCCGGTGAGCGACGTCCGGTTCCCGGGTGCGAGTGAGCCCCGTCCGGTGACGGAGCCGGGCGCGAGGCGCCGGCCGCCCTGGGGACCGGCGGGCCCGATCGCGTTCACGTACAGCCCTGGCCCCGAGCTCTCGTTCGAGTAGAAGCCGACCCACGCCTGACCGCTCGCGGAGTCGACCGCGACGTCGGGGAAGTACAGGCAGCAGCCGGTCTGCGGGATCGTGCCGTCGGGTTGGGCCGGGTCGATCCCGTAGTGGAACCCGAGGCCGGGAGAGCCGGACCAGGTCGAGATCGGGGTCCCGTCCCTCGCGAGCCCCGCCCCGGCCACACCGGTCGCGTACGCGTACGTCGCCTGCGCGGCCTTGCCCGACTTCAGCGTCCAGGTCGCGCCGCTCGCCGGCGCGGTCGCCGTGTTCATCGAGTTGTTCGTCTCGCCCGCGGACGTCGAGCGGATCCCACCGAAGAATGCGCGCAGGGACCCGTCCGCCATCCGGAGCAGGTCGGGATGCGACATCGAGGACCAGCCGCCGAGGGCCACGGAGTCGCCGCCGACTCGCCCGTTCGGCGCGACGGCGACGTGGATCAGGTCCTCCCGTGAGCCGTTTCGCCGCGTGTAGAGGACGTGCAGGACGCCGTCGGAGGTGCGCGCGAGCCCGGGCTCGGCGAAGTTGACCACGGTGCCGGGCAGGCGCGTCCACTGCCCGGGCGGGCCGGCTGCGGACGACCCCGCGAGGGCGAGCAGGCCGACGATCGACGCGGCGATCCACCGGCGCGGCCTCATGCGGGCGAGCTTACTCCTCGCCCGGCTTGCGGTTCTACTCGAGGAGCGAGGCGATCGTGAGGCCGCGCGGGCGCGCAGGCCGGAGCTCGCGCCAGGTGCACTGCCGAGGGTCCTTGTCGTCGCGGAAGCGGATGAGCTTCGTCCCGTGGCGGAAGCGGTTCGACTGCACCTTGTCGTAGCGCACCTCGACGACGAGCTTCGGGCGCACGGGCGACTCCTCGAGCTCGCCGCCGCCCCAGCGGTTCGGCTCCGAGAAGCGGCGCTCGGGCGCGTCCTCGAGCAGCGGAAGCACGCGCCGGGCGATGTCCTCGTGGCGCGCCGGCGCGACGGCCGCCGACCCGACGTAGTCGATCTCGCCGTCGTCCCGGTACAGGCCGAGCAGGAGCGTCGCAATGCGGTCGGGCTTCGACTTCCAGCGGACGCCGACAACGACGCAGTCGGCGGTCTTCTCCGGCTTCACCTTCACGACGCCGTCGCGCGAGCCGGGCAGGTACGGCGCGTCGCGTCGCTTCGCGACGACGCCGTCCAGCCCGAGCGCCTCGAAGCGGTCGAGCCAGGCGAGCGCCTCGTCGCGGTCGCGCGTCGCGGGCGAGAGGCCGAAACGCTTCGCGCTCCGCTCCAGGCGCGAGCGCCGCTTCGACAGCGGCTCGCGCCACACTTCTTCTCCTTTCCAGGTGAGGACGTCGAACGCGACGAAGCGGGCAGGGATCTCCGCCGAGAGCTTGCGCACCCGGCTCTCCGCCGGGTGGAGGCGCATCTGCATCGAGTCGAAGTCGAGGACGCCGTCCCGCTCGATCACGATCTCGCCGTCGAGCGCCGACCGTGGCGGGAGGAGCGCGCCGAGCTCCTGGAGCTCCGGGAAGTAGCGCAGCAGCGGCCTCGCGTTCCGCGACCACAGCCTGAGCTCGCCGGAGGCGTTCTCGAGCAGGCCGCGGAACCCATCCCATTTCGGCTCGTACTGCCAGCCGTCGCCGTCCGGCAGCTCGCGCACGAGCTCCGCCTCCATCGGCGGGAACGGGATCGCGGCGTCGAGGTCGGACGGCCGCTCGACGGGCTCGCGCGGGCCACTACGGGATCGAGCCACGGGCTCAAGCTACTACGCTCTCGCTCCCATGCGTCGCGTCGCCGTCACCGGCCTCGGAGCCGTCACCCCGCTCGGTCACGACGCGCGCACGACCTGGGACGCAGCCGTGGCCGGCCGTAGCGGCGTCGACTTCATCCGCGCTTTCGACGCGAGCGAGTACCCCGTGCGGATCGCGTCAGAAGTGAAGGGATTCGAGGCGGAGGGGGTCGTCGGGCCGAAGGAGGCCCGGCGTCTCGAGCGGAACGTCGTGCTCGCCGTGGCCGCGGCCCGCGAGGCGTGGTCCGATGCAGGGGTCGAGGGCATCGACCCCGCCCGCGCGGGGATCCTCGTCGGTTCCGCGATCGGAGGGGTCATGGGCGTCCTCGCCCAGCAGGACGTCCTCCGGGAGCGCGGGCATGCGCGCGTGTCCCCCTGGTTCATCCCCAACGTGCTCGTCGACTCGGCGAGCGGCCAGATCGCGATCGACCTCGGGCTGCGCGGCCCGAACTACGCGCCGGTGTCCGCCTGCGCGACGGGCTCGCATGCCGTCGGCGAGGGCGCGGAGCTGATCAAGCGCGGGGACGCGGACGTCGTGCTCGCCGGCGGCACCGAGGCCTGCATCCACCCGTTGATCCTGGCGGGCTTCTGCGCGATGCGCGGCCTCGTTGCGGAGGAGGACGACCCGACCCGTGCGTCGAGGCCGTTCGACGCGAGCCGCGCCGGCTTCGTCATGGGGGAGGGCGCGTGCGTCCTCTTGCTCGAGGACCTCGAGCGGGCGCAGGCCCGCGGCGCGCGCGTGTACGCCGAGGTGGTCGGCTACGGGACCTCGAACGACGCGCATCACATGGCGCAACCGGACCCGGAGTCGGTCGGCGTCGAGGAGATGATGCGCGCGGCGCTGACGCGCGCCGGCGTCGAGCCCGAACGCGTGGGCTACATCAACGCGCACGGCACCTCGACGCCGCAGGGCGATCTTGCGGAGACGAAGGCGATCAAGGCGGTCTTCGGCTCACACGCGTACGGCCTCGCCGTCTCCTCGACGAAGTCGGTGCTGGGGCACACGTTCGGTGCGGCCGGCGCGGTCGAGGCGATGATGTGCGTCCTCGCCCTCCACGAGGGGGTTCTCCCGCCGACGATCAACTACCGGACGCCGGACCCCGACTGCGACCTCGACTACGTCCCGAACGAGGCACGACCGGCGCAGGTCGAGGTCGCGCTCTCGAACGCGATGGGGCTCGGCGGCCACAACGCCTGCGTGCTCATCGGGCGCGCCGAAGGCACGTGACGGCGCTCGGCGACGAGCGGCCGCACGTGCTCGTGACCGGCGCAGCGGGCTTGATCGGGCGGATCCTGCTCGACGGGCTCGCGGACGAGTACGCGGTGCACGGGCTCGACGTGCGGCGCGGCCCGGGCGTCGATCACGTCGTCGACGCGAGCAGGGGACGGCGTCTGACGCGACGGTTCGAGGGCATGCGGGCCGTCGTCGACCTCGCCGCCGACGCGAGCGTGAGCGCGTCGTGGAAGACCGTGAGCGGGAACAACATCCCCGCCACCGCGAATGCGCTCGAGGCCGCTCGCGAGGCAGGGGTGCAGCGCGTCGTCTTCGCGAGCTCCAATCACGTGGTCGGCATGTACGAGCGCGACGAGCCGTACGCGTCGATCGTCGCCGGCCGGTACGAGGGCCTCGACGCGGACGACCTCCCGCGGCTGACCTCGGACGTGCCGATCAGGCCGGACGGGCCGTACGGGATCGGGAAGGCGTTCGGGGAGGCGGCCGCGCGGTACTACGCCGAGGAGCACGGCCTGTCGGCGATCTGCCTCCGCATCGGCACGGTCAATGCCGCGAACCGGCCCGAGAGCCCGCGCCAGTTCGCCACACTGCTCACCCACCGCGATCTCGTGCAGCTCGTGCGCTGTTGCCTTGCAGCCCCTGACTCGGTTCGGTTCGCGGTGCTCTACGGCGTGTCGGCCAACACGTGGCGCTTCTGGGACCTCGAAGAGGCGCGTCGCACGGTCGGGTACGCGCCCGTGGACGACACCGAGGCCTGGCGTTAGTCGCCGCGGCCGAGGAGCGTGCTCGCGGTCACGCACTCGAGCTCGCGGGCGCGCAGCCGCGGGAGGATCGTCGCCACCGCGTCGACGGTGGCCTGGCGGCTCGGGTGGGAGCTCGTGGTGGGCGGCACGCCGTCGTGCAGGCCGACGACGCTCCCGGGCCGCGCCGCGCCCAGGACGTAGGTCGCGACGAAGCCGGCGGTGCTCCGCTCGTCCCAGTCCGGCGGCGTGACGTCGCCGTGCGTATGGATGAGCCGGAGCTCCCGCGCGAGCGCGAGCACGCGCGCGTCGACGTCGTAGCGGGGCGCGCGGAACCGAGCGGGAGGGGCGCCGAGGAGCTCGGCGAGCACCGCGTTCGTGCGTCGCAGCTCCTCGCGCACCTGCTCGTCGTCGCAGTCTCGCGCCAGCCAGGGGTGGCTCCAGCTGTGGTTGCCCAGCTCGTGTCCCTCGGCAGCGATTCGGAGGACGAGCTCGCTGCGCTCCTCCACGACCGCGCCGATCACGAAGAACGTCGCCCGGGCGTCGTTCTCGGCGAGGAGGTCGAGGATCGGCGCGGTCCACTCGGCAGGCCCGTCGTCGAACGTGAGCGCGATCCGCTCCAGGTCAGCTCACCTCGTCCCGGCGAGACCCGAGCCGCCGGATCGCCCGGCGACCGGCCGCGAGCGGAAGGTGCCGTCGCCGCGTGAGTCCCCAGCGGTCCCGGAGACGGGCCGGGAAGGACGCGAGCGCGCGCGCCCAGGGCTCCGGCGCGGTCTGGGCCAGGTGCTCGCCCAGGAGGAGTGCGGTCGCGTTGCCCGCTCCGAGCGAGCCGCTCGCGAGGCGATGTCCGAGCCGCTCGCGCCACGGGGCGCCGCGGCGCTCCAGGCGCTCGAGGACGTTTCGCGGCGGGGCGGGACCGGGGAGGCCGGCGAGGTAGCCGAGAGCGTCGCGAAGGCGGAGCGCCTGCTGGTGCTCCGACCCGATCTCGAAGAGCCGGTTCCAGTCGATCTCGCCGCTTCCGAGCACCATCTTCGCGTCGCCGATCCACTGGACGTTCCGGCCCTCCCCTGCCCGCGCATGGAGGACGCAGATCGAGAGCAGGACGTCGGTCGGCGCGAGGACGCGGACCGCCGTCCCGTCGAGGTCGACGAGCTCGGTCTGCAGGTCGGCGGGCTCCCGGCCCGAGCGCGGGACGAAGTCGGCCGCGAGGCGGGTGCGCAGCACGCACGCGTTGCGATGCTCGTCGAACAGGTGCAGCACCTGCCCGGGCTCGCTTCCGGGGGGCTCGACCCACCCGGCTCGACCGAGTGTGGCGCGCGCCGCCTCGGCGTCCCCGACGTCGACGAGGACGTCTACGGCGGACGATCGCCGGAGCCCGAGCTCGGGGTAGAAGCGCGTCGCGAGCACGGCGCCCTCGAGGAAGACGGCGTGCACACCTGCGGCGTCGAGCAGCGCGGCGCTCTCCCGCGTCCGGGCGAGGAGCAGCCGGCCCGTGACCCACGACTTCCGGTAGACGCCCTTGAGCCGTGGAAGCAGCGGGTCGTCGATCCCTGCGCGGACGAGCGCGCGGTAGACGAGCGGCAGCAACGTCACCGAGCCCGTCTCGAGCTGCTCGAACGAGAAACGAGGCCGCAGCTCGTCCCAGGCGGCCGCCGCCGGCTCCGGATCCGCGAGCGCGACGACGAGCAGACGCTCTTGGAGCGGGGACGGCCAGAGCATCCCGATCGGGCGCCGCCGGGTCACGCGGTTATCGTGAGCGAAGATGGCGACGGCGTCGAGTCGACCGAGCGCCGGCAGCGGGGCCGACGTCGACGAGGGCCGGCCGCCGGCGGACCTGACGGGTGCGGTGGTCAGCGGCGCACTCTGGAAGGCGTCGACCAGGGTGGTCGCGATCGGCACCCGCCTTGCCGTCGTCATCGTGCTCACGCGTCTGCTGTCCCCCACCGAGTACGGGATCGCGGGGATGGCGCTCGTGGTCGCGTCGTTCGCGGTGCTGCTGACCGATCCCGCGCTGGGAGCGGCGCTCGTCCAGCGTCCGGAGATCGACGAGCGCGACCGCTCCACGATCTTCTGGCTCGCGGTGGCCATCGGGTCGGCGCTGACCGTGCTCGGGCTCGCCGTCTCCCCGCTCGTCGCCGACTTCTACGGCGAGCCGCAGGTCCAGGAGCTGTTCGCGGCAATGTCGCTCTGCTTCGTCGTGGTCTCGCTCTCCGTCGCGCACCGTGCTCTGCTCACGCGCAAGCTCGCCTACCGCAGCCTCGAGCTCCGAGAGATGGCTTCGCTCGTCTGCGGCGGCGTCGTCGCGGTTGCCGTGGCGCTCGCCGGGTACGGGCCCTGGGCGATCATCTCCAACTTCGTCACCTACTGCGTCGTCTCGACCGTCCTCGTCTGGATCCTCCTCGACTGGCGGCCGCGCTTCCTCTTCTCGCGCTCCAGCGCGCGCGACCTCGGCAGCTTCAGCGGCAAGGTCTTCGGGGCGATGATGCTCTCCTGGGGCAACTCGAACCTCGACAACCTGCTCGTGGGGCGCTTCCTGGGGGCGCCTGCGCTCGGCGCGTACTCCCTCGCCTACAACACGACGCAGATGCCCGTGCAGGTCGTCTCGGGGACGGTCTTGCAGGCGATCACGCCCGCGTACTCGCGGATCCAGCGTGAGCGCGAGCGGCTCGAGCGGGCCTGGCTCCGCAACAAGCGCATGGCCGTCGCCGTCGTCGCCCCGTCCCTGATGACGCTCGTCGTCGTCGCGCCGGATCTCGTGGACGTGCTCTTCGGGGACAAGTGGGACGAGGCGGTGGCGCCGCTCCGGCTTCTGTGCGTGGGCGCGATCGCGGTCTCCCTGGGGGCGTTGAACTGGAGCGTGCTCCAGGCTCGGGGCGAAGGCGGCGTCCTGCTCCGCGTGTCCCTCGTCACCTCGTCCGTCACCTGGCTCGCCTTCGCCGCCGGGCTCGCCTGGGGCATCGTGGGCGTCGCGGCCTTCTACGCGTGCGCGCGCTGGCTGCTCGTCGTTCCCACGACGTGGATGACGACGCAGGCGCTCTCCTTCGACTTCCGGGCCGGTCTCTGGGCCGGCGCCTCGATCCTCCCGATCGCGGCCGGGGCGGCGCTCGTCGCGCTCGGCGCGCGGGAGCTCATGCTCGGAACCGGGCTGCCGGTCGCACTGCGGCTCCTTCTCGTCGGCCTCGTCATGCTCGCGACCTACCTCGGCCTCATGCTCGTCCTCGCCCGGCCGCTGCTCGTCGACGTCTGGCAGGTGCTCCGCCGCCGGAGGCCCCAGGCGCCGCCACCGGCCGTCGAGAGCCCCGAGCCGGAATCGCGCCCGTGAGCGATGCGCGTTCTCGCGTCCTCCTGGCTGGAGGCGACGACCGCTCGATGCTGGCCTCGGCCAGGTCGCTCGGCCGGCGGGGCGTGCCGTTCGTCGCGGTGGGCGTCACGCCCCGGATGATGGTGGCGAGGTCGCGGTACCTCCGCGGCTCGCTCGCCGGGCGGGGCCCGGACCCGGCGGCGGAGCCCGGGCGGTACGCAGGTTTCGTGCTCGAGACCGCACGGCGCCATGACGTCGACCTCGTGGTCCCGCTGACCGACAAGACGATGCTCGCGTGCGACCGTCTCCGCGAGGATTTCGAGGCCGCGGCGACCCCGCTCGCGCTTCCTTCCACGCACTCGGTCCGGAACGTGCTCGACAAGCGGGCCAACCTGGCGCTCGCCACGCGTCTCGGGATCCCCTGCCCGGACGAGCTCGAGCTCCGTGGCCCTGCGGAGATCGCGGAGCTCGTCCAGCGCCTCGGCTTTCCCGTGGCGCTGAAGGACCCGGGGCCGGCGGCCGACGACGAACGCCCGCCCCTCGGCTTCAGGTTCCTCGTCGCGCGCGACGAGAGCGAGCTCCTCGACTGCCTGTCCCGCTGCCCTCCCGGCGCCTACCCGCTCGTGCAGGAGTTCGTCGAAGGCGTCGTCCACAACGTCTGCTGCTTCGCCGTCGAGGGCGAGATCGTCGCCGCGCACGAGTTCCGGGGGATCCGCAGCCTTCGCGGGATGACCTGCCTCCGGGAGCTGACGCCCGTCACCCCCGAGCTCGGGGACTACGCAGCTCGCATGCTCGGCGAGCTCCGGTGGAGCGGCGCGGCCCACCTCGGCTTCATCGTCGGAGCCAGGGACGGAGTAGCCCGTTACATGGAGACGAACGGACGCTTCTGGGGCTCGATCTGCGGCTCCGTGAACGCAGGCTGGGACTTCCCGTACTGGACGTACCGGTACTTCGCGCTCGGCGAGCTGCCGGAGCCTCCGCCTCCCTCGCGTTGGGCCGGCCGGAGGTCGACGTGGCACTACGGCGAGCTCGAGGCACTCCTCCGCTACCTCGGGGGCGAGCGTCAGCAGTCGTGGGTCGGGCGGAGCCGGGCGCGGGCGGTGGCCGATTATCTCGGAGGGTTCCGGCCGGGGATCGACGCTGACGTCTACCGTCGCGACGATCCGCTCCCCGAGCTCGCGGAGCACTGGCGCGAGGGCAGGCGCCACGCCACGGTGCTGGCGCGGGCCGCCGCGCGGCGCGTCCTCGGCCGGGGGCCGAGTGGTCCCGCGCAGCGGCGCTGGGGATGACCGCTTGCGTTCTCGATTCCGTGGCTACCATGAGACTCCGAGGCGACGATGGCGGAGCGAGCAGCGACAGACGGCGCGCGACTGACGTTGCGTGCGCCACACGTGATTCACGAGGCGATCGACGGCGAGGTCATCGTCATCAACCTCTCGACCGGTGCCTACTACAGCCTCAGAGGCTCGGCGGCCGAGGCCTGGGAGCTCATCCAGCGACCCGACGGCATCGACACGAGCCAGCTGATCGCGGTGCTCGCGACGCGGTACGAGGCCTCGCCCGAGGAGCTGAGCGCAGCGTTCGATCCCTTCGTGGCCGAGCTCGGCCGGGAGGGCCTCGTCGAGAGGAGCGAGGGAGCCGGGGAGAGCGTCGCTCCGGATCCCGCGGCCGCGCGTGGGAACGGCCACCAGGACAGCCTGGCCTTCGAGGCGCCGAAGCTCGAGAAGTTCACCGACATGCAGGACCTCGTCCTCCTCGATCCGGTCCACGAGGTGGACGACGTCGGTTGGCCGGCAGCGCGGCCGGACGCCGCGAAGGGCGACTGACGCGGCGCGGAGCGCCAGGCCCTCTCGGAGACGAGAGATGACAGACGGCCTGGAGCCGGCCGGCGGCCTGCCGGGCACGTCCCGGGCGGACGACCTGCGTAGGGCACTCGTCGCCAGCTTCGACGCCGCTGCCCTCGCGTCGGGGAGCGTCCTCGAGCGCGACTTCGAGATCGCAGGCGAGCGCGTGCGCCTGCGCTCTGCGACCGCGTCGCTCGTCGACCAGCTCTCGCGCGCGTTCTTCCACCTGGGCACGAGTTCGCCGGGCACCCCTGCGCTGACGGTCAACCTCTGGGACTCCGAGTCGCACGCGACGATCCCACCCCCGACGCCCGAGGCCGGCGGCGAGCTCGCCCCGGGGGCGTTCTTCCACTCGAGCGTCGACGGCCTCAGGCTGGGGTACCAGCTGGGTACGAGCGGGGATGCGCGTGTCCTCGCCGCCTATCGCGAGGCGCCCACGCCCGCATTGAGCGTGCTCGACGACGAGCACGGCGAGGCCTGGCACTGGGTCGCCGACGCGCGGCGCTACCCGTACTGGGAGCAGGCGACCCCGATCCGCTTCCTCCTCGACTGGTGGCTCCGCGATCGGGGCACCCACGTGCTCCATGCCGGTGCGGTGGGAACGAGCGAGGGGGGCGTGCTCCTCGTCGGCAAGAGCGGCTCGGGGAAGTCCACCGCCGCGCTCTCGTCCCTTCGGTCGCAGCTGCTCTACGCGGCCGACGACTTCGTCGCGGTCTCCGTCGAGCCGGAGCC
>Ga0247788_1000022_pt1 | contig 13316 bp, 14 predicted proteins | sample UWRJS156409C4_FD_179910 | JGI IMG/M metagenome (GOLD analysis project Ga0247788, IMG submission 179910) | Soil microbial communities from Arlington Agricultural Research Station in Wisconsin, United States - UWRJ-S156-409C-4 | ecosystem: Environmental > Terrestrial > Soil > Agricultural land...
GCGCGCGTGGAGGCGCTCGAGGAGGGAGCCGAGCGCCCGTCGCAGCGTCAGCTCGTTCGCCACCGCCTCCGGGAACGCGAGCGCCTCGACGAGCTCGAACGCCGGCTTCCGTCCGCGGACCTTCGCTCTGCGGCCGCCGCGGGCGAGCCGCCACGCGTTCCTTCCCTCCACCCCCAGCCTCTCCGCGACCGCGCCCTGGGGAAGCTGCGCGAGCTCGCCGAGCCGGCGGAGCCCGAGCCCCTCGAGCTCGGCGTAGCGGTCGGGAGGCAGCGGGAGCAGCGAGAGCGGGAGCGGCTCGAGGAACGACTCCTCCTCCTTCTCCGCGACGATCAGGATCTGGCCTGGCCGGGCAACGCTCGCCGCGGCGAGCGCGGTGAAACGGCGCGCGGCGGCGCCGACGCGCGGGTCCCACCCCGAGCCGACCGCGTCGAGCGCGCGAGCGAGCGCCGGGCGGGCGCCTCCGTAGAGCCGCTCGACCCCCTTCGTCTCGAAGACGACGACGCCCTGCTCGACGGGGTCGACGGCGAAGCCCGCGTCCTCGAGCCGCCGCAGGGCGTTCTCCCACTCCCGCTCCACCGTGGCCGGGTCGCGGTCGACGAGGACGAGCGACGGGCACGTCGCGAGCGCCTCCCCCAGGCGCATCCCGGGCCTGACGCCAGCCGCCTCCGCGGCTGCGGTGACCGGGCCGAGGAGCGGCTCCTCGCCCGGCTCGGGAGCGAGCGCGGCGGGGACGAGCGCGAGCCGCGGCCGCAGGCGCAGCGCCGCTCTCAGCTCGAAGCCCGGAATGAGGAGACACGCGACCATTCGAACACATGTTCTATACGAACACACGTTCCCCTGTCAAGCCTTTCCTGGTAGCGTCCGGACGTGGCGGTGGACTGGGACTGGACGAGGATCGTTTTCGACCACGTCCAGATCAGCGTGCGCGACGCCCAGAAGAGCGTCGCGTTCTACACCGCTCTCCTGGAGCCCCTCGGGATCCCGTCGCTCGCGGAGTTCGAGGGCGGAGCGCAGCTAGCGAACCTCGTCATCGTCGCCCGCGACGAGACGAGTGGGCCGGTCCACCTCGCCTTCGCCGCCGAGTCGCGCGAGCAGGTGGAGGCGTTCCACCATGCCGGGCTCGAGGCGGGAGGCACCGACAACGGCGCTCCGGGCGTGCGCGAGCAGTACAGCTCGGAGGCCGGCGGGCGCTACTACGCCGCGTTCGTGCTCGACCCCGACGGCAACAACGTCGAGGCCGTCCACCGCGAGTTCTGAACGTCGCGTCAGACGCGCTGCAGGTGCGTGTCCTTGAAGGCTGACGGGTACTTCAGTCCGTACCCGAGCAGGCGGTCGGCGCCGATGTGCGCGGCCCAGATCAGCGCGAGCTGCATCGCGAGGTCCGCACCGACGAGGACGCCGACGACCCCGAGCGCGAGCGGGCCGACGTACGTGTGCACGAGGTCGTAGGAGAGCGCTCCCACGCGCGGCCCGGCCACGTACCCGAGCATCGAGAGGTCGGGCGCGAGCGCGAGCACGACGAGCAGCAGCCAGCCGTAGTCGGCCTCGAAGTAGAGGACGAGGGCGGCGACGAAGACCGCGAGGCCCTCCAGGTGCAGCAGCCGGCGGGGAAGGTCGGTCATGGCGCTCCTCTCTTCGCGGCGCGGTAGCACTCGGTGACGTAGGGCAAGTGGAGCCCGTCCGGGCCGGCGTACTCGTCGTACAGCCTCCCCACCGCCTCGAGGACGGGCTCGCGGTCGTCCAACGGCAGCTTGGCGCAATGGCTGCGCGAGAGGACGAGATCGAGCAGCGTCGCGCGATCGACGACCTGCTCGTGACGGAACATCGCAGTCTCGACCGGCCCGAAGAGCCCGCTTTCGTCGACCGCCAGATAGCTCTCGTCTCGTCCGAGGCGCTCGTTCCCGATCAGCTCCGAGAGACGTGCCATGAACGGGTCGTCGTCGTCGCGCGTGTTCCACACGAGCCCGAGCCGGCCGTGCGGGCGGAGCACGCGGGCAATCTCGGGCAGCGCGAGCTCGTGGTCGAACCAGTGGAACGCCTGGCCCGAGGCGACGACGTCCGCGAACGAGTCCGGCAGGGGGATGATCTCCGCCGTCCCGAGGATCCCGCTCGCACCCGGCGCAGACGCCGGAAAGAGGTCGAGCATCTCGGGCAACGGCTCGATCGCCGTCACGCGGTGACCGAGCGCGAGCAATGCCCGGCTCAGCTTCCCCGTCCCCGCGCCGAGATCGACGACGTCGCGGGGCTCGTCGCCGGCGAGCCAGCGCACTGCGTCCTCCGGATAGCCGGGACGTCCGCGCTCGTAGGCCCCAGCGACCTCGGCGAACACCGAAGGATGCCCCCGCGTCCGTGGGTCGCGGTCGGCACTCACGCCGTGATCTCCGCGGCGCCGTCCCGGAGCTCTAGGAGGCGCGGCACGACCTCGAGGACGCTCTCGCGGGCGCAGAACGCAATGTCGTCCTCGAGCTCGGGCGCGTTCTCGAGCAGGTTACGCCCGCTCTTCGACGCGCGCAGCGCCTCCTCCGGCCCGCCCCACGTGCCCGCGAGCCTGGCCGCTGCCTCGGCGGCGTCCGTCCGCCCCCAGCCGAGCAGCTCGACGATGCGGCCGGCGACGTAGGCGTCGTCGAGCGCGAGCGTGCCCTGCACCCCCGCGCAGACGACGGCCGCGTCGTCGCCCGCACGGCGCGTCTCCTCGACGACCGCCTCGAGGTTCAGGAGCGACGCGACGAGGACTCGCTCGCACCGCTCCGCCGCGGCGACGACCGCGCGGGTCCCGTTCGTCGTCGAGAGGACGAGTGTCGACGCGGCGGGCTCGAGGTACTCGCGCGGGGAGTTCCCGAGATCGAACCCGGGGATGCGCACCGCGTTCCGCTCACCCCCGAGGACGCCCTCGCCGAGCCGGTTCCGGAGCGCCCGTGCGGCCTCGATCTCCGCCGTGCAGAAGACGCGCTCATACCCGGACGCGAGCGCCTGGCACATCGTCGAGGTGGCGCGGATGACGTCGATCACGATCCCGGTCGGAGCCGCCCCGCCCTCGTCGGGTGTGAACGCGACGTGAACCAGCACGGGGGTACGCTAGCCGCGGTGGACGAGCCTCTCCGCTGCTACCGGCATCCCGAGCGGGAGACCTACGTCTCGTGCTCGGAGTGCGGCCGTGGGATCTGCCCTGACTGCATGACGTTCGGCCCGGTCGGGATCCGCTGCCCGGACCACGCGAGCACGACGGGACGAGCGGCGGCGCCGAAGCAGGCGGCCCGCCGGGCGGCAGCGACGGTCTCCCGCCGGGGGCCAATCGTCACGCAGGCGCTCATCGGGATCAACGTCGGCATCTACCTGCTGCAGCTGCTGATGGGCGCCGGGCTCTCCGCGCGCGCCGGCTGGATCTACGAGCACGGCGTCCTGGTGTCGAGCGCGATCGACTCCTCGGGGCAGGTCGTGGGGGTGGCCCAGGGGGACTGGTGGCGCCTCGTGACGGCGATGTTCCTCCACTACGGACCGCTCCACCTGGGGATGAACATGCTCGTCCTCTGGTTCATCGGGCCGCCGCTGGAGGACTACTTCGGCCACGGCCGCTACGCGCTCGTCTACCTGGTCTCGGGCCTCGCCGGCTCCGCCGGGGCGCTGATCTGGTCCCCGAACGCGCTCACGGTCGGTGCCTCGGGCGCGATCTGGGGGATCATGGGCGCCGCGCTCGTCCTCGAGGCCCGGCGCACCTACGTGTTCGGCGGACAGGCGATGGGCCTCGTCGTGCTCAACCTCGCGTTCACGTTCCTCATCCCCGGGATCTCGATCGGCGGCCACATCGGGGGGCTGATCGGAGGCGCGCTCTGCGCGCTCGCGTTCTCGAGCTTCCGCCGGTCGCCTGCGCTCGCGACGGTCTCGATCGCCGCCGTCGGCGTCCTCAGCGTCGCCGTGGCGGTCGCCCAGGTCTAGAGCGAGCTCAGCCGCCGATCGCGACCGCGGTGACGCCCGCCTCGGCGAGCGCCGCCTGCGCCGCGGCCAGACGCGCGAGCGGCACGCGGTAGGGCGAGCAGGAGACGTAGTCGAGCCCGAGGCGGTGGCAGAAGGCGACCGAGCGCGGCTCGCCGCCGTGCTCGCCACAGATGCCGAGCTTGATGCCGGGCTTCACGCCCCTCCCCCGCTCCACCGCCAAGCGCATCAGGTCGCCGACTCCCTTTTCGTCCAGCACCTCGAACGGGTTGCGCTCGAGGATCCCGTGCTCGAGGTAGAAGGTGAGGAACTTGCCCTCGGCGTCGTCGCGCGAGAAGCCGAGCGCCGTCTGCGTGAGGTCGTTCGTGCCGAACGAGAAGAAGTCCGCCTCCTCGGCGATCTCGTCCGCGCGGATCGCCGCCCGCGGCAGCTCGATCATCGTCCCGCACAGGTACGAGACCGTCGGCTCCTCGGCCGCGACCCGCTCGGTGAGCTCGCGGAGCCGCGCGAGCTCCTCGCGGAAGCCGACGAGCGGGTGCATGATCTCGACGATCGGCGCCTCGCCCGTGCGCTCCGAGACGGCGCGCGCCGCCCGGACGATCGCGCGCACCTGCATCTCGTAGATCTCGGGGAACTGGAGCCCGAGGCGGCAGCCCCTCGTGCCGAGCATCGGGTTCGCCTCGTGCAGCTGGCGGATGCGGTCTCGCATCGCGTCCGAGGTCGCCTCCCCGAGCGAGGGGAGAAACTCGTGCAGCGGTGGGTCGAGGAGGCGGATCGTGACCGGGAGGCCGGCCATCGCCTCGAAGATGCCCTCGAAGTCGCCCTGCTGCAGCGGGAGCAGCCGGTCGAGGGCGGCGCGGCGCTCCTCCTCCTCGCGCGCGAGGATCATCTCGCGCACGACGGGCAAGCGGTCGTCCGACATGAACATGTGCTCCGTCCGGCAGAGGCCGATGCCCTCGGCGCCGAACTCGCGCGCCTTCGCCGCGTCTGCCGGAGTGTCCGCGTTCGCGCGCACACGGAGGCGGCGGAGGTCGTCCGCCCAGCCGAGGATCGTCCCGAAGTTCTCGTCGATCGCCGGGGGGACGAGCGGGACGGCGCCGACGATCACGCTGCCGTTCGCGCCGTCGATCGAGATCACGTCCCCTGCCCGCAGCTCGTGCTCGCCGATCGTCACCGTGCCGGCGGCGACGTCGATCGCGAGCCCCTCGCACCCGGCGACGCACGGCTTGCCCATCCCGCGCGCGACGACGGCCGCGTGGGAGGTCATCCCGCCGTGCGCGGTGAGGACGCCGCGGGCCTGGATGAGGCCGTGGATGTCGTCGGGGGTCGTCTCCCAGCGGACGAGGATGACGTCGTCCCCGTCGCGTCCGCGCTGCTCGGCCGTGTCGGCGTCGAGCACGATCGCGCCCACCGCCGCACCGGGAGACGCGTTGAGGCCCTTCGCTGCGACCTCGTAGTCCGCATCCGGGTCGATGCGCGGGTGGAGGAGCTGGTCGAGCTGGCCCGGGTCGATCCGCGCGACCGCCTCCTCGCGCGAGATGAGGCCCTCGTCGACCATCTCCGCTGCGATGCGCAAGGCGGCCGCGGCCGTCCGTTTGCCGGTGCGGGTCTGGAGAAGGTAGAGCGTCCCCTCCTCCACCGTGAACTCGATGTCCTGCACGTCGCGGTAGTGCCCTTCGAGGTGGTCGAGCGTGTCGACGAGGCGGTCGTAGGCCTCGGGCAGGAGCTCGCGCATCCGCGCGATCGGCTCGGGCGTCCGGATCCCCGAGACGACGTCCTCGCCCTGCGCGTTGAGCAGGAACTCCCCGAAGAGCACCCGCTCGCCGGTGGCCGGATCGCGCGTGAAACAGACGCCCGTGCCGGAGCGCGTTCCGCGGTTGCCGAAGACCATCTGCACGACGTTCACCGCCGTCCCCAGGTCGTCCGGGATGTCGTACGTGCGTCGATAGACCTGTGCGCGCGGCGCCTTCCACGACTCGAAGACCGCCCGGTACGCGCGGCGCAGCTGCTCGCGGGGATCCTGCGGGAAGGGGCTGCCCGTCCCGTCCTCGTAGATCCCGTGGAACGTGCTGACGAGCTCGCGGAGGTCGTCGGCCGTGAGGTCGACGTCCTGCGTCGCCCCGCGGTCGGACTTGAGGTCGGCGAGCGCCTGCTCGAAGCGGTGGCCGTCGACGCCGTCGACGACCTCCCCGTACATCTGGACGAGCCGGCGGTAGGAGTCGAGCGCGAAGCGGGCGTTCCCGGTGGTCGCCGCGAGGCCCTCGACCGAGACGTCGTTGAGCCCGAGGTTGAGGACGGTGTCCATCATCCCGGGCATCGAGATCGCGGCGCCGGAGCGGACCGAGACGAGCAGCGGGTCCTCCGGGTCGCCGAAGCGCTTGCCCGTGCGCTGCTCGAGCGCGGTCACGTGCCGGTCGACCTCGTCGTCGAGCCCTTCGGGAACCTCGCCACTCGCGGCGAGGTAGGCGCGGCAGGCGTCGGTCGTGATCGTGAACCCGCCGGGCACGGGGATGCCGAGCTGGGTCATCTCGGCGAGCCCGACACCCTTGCCGCCGAGCAGCTCGCGACCCCCGCCCGAGTCCTCGTCGAAGTCGTAGACGAAGCGCATTTGCGGGGGGAATCTACACTCGTCCCGGTGGCGGGCCAGGTCCTTGCGATGGGCGGCGGCGGGTTCATGCTGGATCCCGGGTCGCCGCTCGACGACCACCTCCTCTCGCTCTCGCCCGAGCGGCGGCCGCGTGTCTGCTTCGTGCCGACGCCCGCCGGCGATCGCGATCCCGTCATCGCCGCCTTCTTCGAGGCGTTCGCGGCGCGGGACTGCGAGCCGAGCTGCCTGCGGCTGTGGGGAGCGCCCGAGCGGCCCGCCGACCGGCTCGCGGACCAGGACGTGATCTACGTCTCGGGCGGGAACACGGCCAACGCCCTCGCTCTCTGGCGGCTGCACGGCGTCGACCGGGCGCTGGGCGAGGCGTGGGAGCGTGGCGCCGTCCTCGGCGGTGTCAGCGCGGGCGCGAACTGCTGGTTCGAGGCGTGCGTCACCGACTCGTTCGGCCCGCAGCTCGGACCGCTCGCCGACGGGCTCGGCCTCCTCCCCGGCAGCTTCTGCCCCCATTACGACGCCGAGTCCCGCAGGCGACCCGTGTTCACGGAGCTCGTCGCGAACGGATTCCCGGCCGGCTACGCGGCGGACGACTTCGCGGCGCTGCACTTCGTCGGGACGGAGCTGCGCGAGGTCGTGGCATCCCGGGACGGGGCTTGCGGGTACCGCGTGGAGCCCGGCTCGGAGACGCCGCTCGCGCCGCGACGCCTGTGAGAAGGGTCGCGATCCTCTCGACGGCGAGCGGGAACGGGAAGACGACGGTCGGCCGGGCCCTGGCGGCAAAGCTCGGCGTGCCCTTCCACGAGCTGGACGCGCTCCACCACGGGCCCGACTGGACGGAGGCGACGCCCGAGGAGCTGCGGACGAAGGTCGAGCCCATCGTCGAGTCCGAGGCGTGGGTGATCGACGGCGCGTATCGAGGGAAGCTCGGCGACCTCGTGCTCGAGGGCGCCGACCTCGTCGTCTGGCTCGACCTGCCGGTCCGGGTCTGGCTCCCGCGGCTCCTCCGTCGCACCGTTCGCCGGATCGTCACCCGCGAGGAGCTCTGGAATGGCAACCGCGAGGAGCTCAGGTACGCGCTCGACCCCCGTTATTCGGTCGTCGTGTACGCCGTCCGCGGCTACCGAAAGCGGCGCCGGAGCTACGCGTCCGAGCTCGCGCGCTTCCCGCTCCTCCGGCTGCGCACGACGGGCGAGGTCGAGCGCTTCCTCAGGAGCGCCGGGCGCGCGACCTGAGCTCGGCGGCCCAGGCTGCGGCCCGCAGCCCGAGCCAGATCGGCGTCAAGAGCACGTAGAAGACGACATCCGCGACCACGAGCAGGAACCCCCACGCGACGAGGCGCCACGGCGGCGCCCAGCCCTTCTCCCGCAGGTCGCCGGTACCACCCGGAGGAGGGTGCCACGGCCTCGGGAGGGGCGGCTCGCCGGGTGCTCCGTAGGGGCTCGGGACGCGCAGATCGTCGCTCATGCCCGGGCGGCGGCTCGTCGCCGGCGCTCGACGAGGCGGATGATGCGCATCGCCGTCTCCTCGACCGACAGCTCGGAGACGTCGATGACGGGGCAGCGCAGACGGCGATGGACGGACGCGGCCTCCTCGAGCTCGCTGTAGATCGCCTCGAGCTCCGCGTAGCGCCTCGTCGGTGCGCCCATGCTCCGCACGCGCGCGGTGCGGATGTCCGCGAGCCTCTCGGCGTCGATCGTGAGGCCCACGACCTTCGCCGGATCGATCTCGAAGAGCTCGGGTGGCAGCTCGATCCCCTTGACCACGGGGACGTTCGCGGCCTTGTGGCCGAGGTAGCCGAGGTAGATCGAGAGCGGCGTCTTCGACGTGCGCGACACACCGACGAGGACGACGTCGGCCTCGTCGAGCCCGCGGCCGACGCCGTCGTCGTACTTCACCGCGAACTCGATCGCCTCGATGCGCTTGAAGTACTGCGCGTCGAGCGGGGCCCGCACTCCGGGCTCCATCTTCGCCGCGACCCCGGCAACTCTCGAGATCGAGTCGATCGGGTGCCCGAGAAGGTCGCAGTAGTGGACGCGCGCCCGCCGGCAGAGCTGCCGCATCGTGTCGCGCAGCCCGCGCTCGACGAGCGTGTAGACCATCACCGCGGGCCGACCGCGCGCCTGCTGCACGGCGATGTGCAGGTCCTCGGCGTTCTCGACGCGCGGGTGGCGGATCTCGACGAAGGCCTGGTCCGGGAACTGCGCCTCGAGCGCGAGCACGAGCCGCGCCGCGGTCTCGCCCGTCGCGTCGGAGACGATGTGGAGCTCGACGGGCTCGTGCTCGGGCTCGGCAGCGCTCATCGGCGGGAGGCTAGCGCCGCGATGCCGTCGAGTAACGTCTTCCAGGTGCCCGACACGGTCACCATGGACAAGATCGTCTCGCTCGCGCGGCGGCGCGGGTTCGTCTTCCCGTCCTCCGAGATCTACGGCGGGCTCGGCTCCGCGTACGACTACGGACACTACGGCGTGCTCCTGAAGGAGAACGTCAAAGCCCGCTGGCTCGAGGCGATGACGCGCGAGCGGGACGACATCGTCGCGCTCGACTCGTCGATCATCCTCCACCCGCGGGTATGGGAGGTCTCGGGCCACGTGGAGGGATTCACGGACCCGCTCGTCGACTGCCGCTTCTGCAAGCGCCGCTACCGGGCGGACAAGCTCGACGAGTCCGAGTGCGGCTCGCGGCCGAGCAAGCGCCCCGGCGAGACCGAGAAGTGCGACCTGACCGAGCCACGCCAGTTCAACCTGATGTTCGAGACGCGGATCGGCGCCCTCGAGGAGTCCGGCCAGGACGCCTATCTGCGGCCGGAGACCGCTCAGGGGATCTTCGTCAACTTCAAGAACGTCGCCCAGATCGCGCGCCGCAAGCCGCCGTTCGGCATCGCGCAGATCGGGAAGGCGTTCCGGAACGAGATCACGCCCGGGAACTTCATCTTCCGCACCCTCGAGTTCGAGCAGATGGAGATGGAGTTCTTCGTGCCGCCGGCCGAGGCCGAGCAGTGGTTCCGCTACTGGGTGGAGGAGCGGCTCGGCTGGCATACCCGCTACGGCGTCCGCGCCAGCCACCTGCGCGTACGCGAGCACGAGGCCGACGAGCTCTCGCACTACTCGACGATGACGAGCGACATCGAGTACCTGTTCCCCATCGGCTGGTCCGAGCTCGAGGGCGTCGCCTACCGCGGCGACTACGACCTCCGCGTGCACACGGAGGCCTCGGGCACGAAGCTCGAGTGGACGGACGGCGAGGAGCGCTACACGCCACACGTCGTCGAGCCGGCGGTCGGTGTGAACCGCTCGATGCTGACCTTCCTCGTCGATGCCTACGACGAGGAGGTCGTCGCCGAGCGCGAGCGGACGGTGCTCCGGCTCCACCCGCAGCTCGCCCCGGTGAAGGTGGCCGTGCTCCCGCTCATCCCCCGCAAGGAGGAGATCGTCGGCAAGGCGCGTGCGCTGTACGAGGAGCTGCGGCGGGCCGTCGTCGCCGAGTACGACGACTCGGGCCAGATCGGCCGCCGCTATCGCCGCCAGGACGAGATCGGGACGCCGTACGCGCTGACGATCGACGAGCAGACGCTCGAGGACGACACCGTCACGATCCGTGACCGCGACTCGCTCGCGCAGGAGCGCATCGCGATGTCCGGTGCGCGCGCGTTCGTGCTCGACAAGCTGACCGAGGACTGGTCGAGCCCGAAGGCGGCCTAGACGATGACCGCCGCGGGGCTCCGGCTCGGCGGCGGTCTTCGCGCGAGCTACGCGGTCAACGTCCGCAGCCGGAAGCCGCCGTGGAACTCGTACGCGGCGACGACCACCGCGAGCACGTCGCGCACGGCACGCTCGCCGAGCCCGAGCCCGTGCGCCTCGGCGAGCGGGCTGCCGAGCAGGCCACGGATCCCGCGGTACCCCTCGGGCGAGAGCGGCACCGTCTCGTGCGGGGCGCAGTCGGCGCAGACGGCTCCTCCCGCGCGCGGGAGATAGCCGACGAGCTCGTCGGCCTCACCGCACTCGACGCAGCTCTCGAGGTGCGGCACGTAGCCGGAGAGCCAGAGGAGCTTCAGCTGGAACGCGAGCGCGAGCGGGTCGAGGGCCGCCCGGCCGCGCGAGCCTGCGGGGAGCGCGTCGACGGCGACGAGGAAGCGCGTCAGGGCTTCGAAGGCCCGCTCGTTCCGCTCCTCCTCCACGAACAGGCGCAGCATCGCCTCCGCGCCGACGAGCGCGACGGAGAGCCGGTAGGGATCCTCGCGGGTCGGGCGGTGCGGGTCGACGAGCGACGCGCCCGTGACCGTGTGCAGCTCGCCCGAGCCCTGGTGGAGGAGGAGCTCGGTGTGCGAGAGCGGCTCCAGGCGTGCGCCGAAGCGCGACTTCGTCTTGCGCACGCCCTTCGCGACCGCGCCGATCCGCCCGCGCTCGCGCGTGTACAGGTGCAGCACGCGATCGGCCTCGGCGAAGCGGAACGAGCGCAGCACGACCGCCTCGGTCTCGTAGCTGCGGGGCACGCGTCCAGTCTAGGCCCGGCGCCCGCCGGAGCTATGGCACCGTCCCGGCGGTGAGGAAGACCGTGAACGCGTACAGGAAGCGATTGCCGGCCACGGCGGCGTCGAGCTCACGGTCCCACGCCTCGCCGGCGCCGGCCGGAAGCAGGCCGCGCTCCTCCGCAACCGCGGCCCAGGTCCGGAGCCCCATCGCGTTGTCGAGCGCGGCCGGGTCGCGGAGGACGACCGGAGCGGCCTCGACGACGACGTCCCTGAGGCCCGCCTCCGCGAGCAGGCCGCCGGCGCGGTGCGCGATCGTCCCGTTTCGCAGCAGGTGATCCGCTCGGAAACGGAGCACGCGGCGTGCGAGCTCCTGGTCCTCGACGTCGACGACCTGGGTGTCGTAGTCCGGGTCCGCGACGACGACGCGTCCTCCCGGCCTCGTCACCCGCGCCATCTCCGCGAGAGCGGCATCGGGCTGCTCCAGGTGCTGGAGCACGCGGTCGGCCCAGCAGCCTTCGAAGCTCACGTCCTCGAACGGGAGCGCGTCCGCGCTCGCGACGTGCGCCTCGGAGAGCCCGCGACGTCGGGCCTCGGCGACCATGGCCCTCGACAGGTCCACGCCCGCCACGGTGACGCCGAACCGGCTCGCGAGCGTGAGCGCGTCCTGCCCCGTGCCGCAACCGACCTCGAGGTACGTCGCGCCCGGCGCTGGCTCGAGGAGCTCGGCGAGCCGCTGCTTGTACGCCGCATACGCAGGCTCCTGCCGCACGCGGTCGAGCACGTCGATCCACGCCGAAGGGTCGGCCTGGTCGTCGACAGCGGTGAAGGCGTGCTCGGGCGGGTCGCCCACGCCGCGAACCTAGCGCGACGCGGTGGGTAACGGCTGGCAGCGTGGGCAGTACCACGTCCCGCGGCCGCCGACGCGCGACTTCGCGATCTGCGTGCCACAGCGCAAGCAGGGCTCGCCGTCCTGCCCGTACACGCGGAATTCGTCCTGCATCGACCCCGGCGAGCCGTCCGGTGCCGCGTAGTCGCTGAGCGTCGAGCCCTGCCGCGCGATGCCCGTCCTCAGCACGGCGCGGATCGCGCGATGCAGGCGAGCGACCTCCTCCGGGTCGAGCCCGTGCGCCGGACGGAGCGGACTGAGACGCGCGCGCCAGAGCGCCTCGTCCGCGTAGATGTTCCCGAGGCCGGCGACGACGCGCTGGTCGAGGAGCACGGCTTTCAACGGCGCCCGCCGACGGGCGAGCTGCGCGGCGAGCCACCCTGACGTGAAGCGCCGGCCGAGGGGCTCGGGACCGTTCTTCGAGGTCAGGTACGGCTCGACGTCGACGCCCTCGAGCACGAGCCAGGTCCCGAAGCGGCGGACGTCGCGATAGACGACCCGGGTGCCGTCGTCGAGCTCGATGACCGCCCGCTCGTGGCTCGCCGGCTCCCAGCCGAAGCCGCCCGTCATGCGCAGGTGGACGAGCAGCGCGAGTCCGCTTTCGAGCCTGAGGACGAGGTACTTCCCGCGCCGCTCGACGGCCGCGACGCGGTCGCCCTCGAGCTCCTCGGCGACCTCGAACAGGTCGTTCGGCCGCGTGAGCCGGGGGTCGAGGATCTCGACGCGCTCGAGCACCCGCCCTTCGAGGCGGGGCGCGAGCTGCGCGCGGATCGTCTCGACCTCGGGCAGCTCGGGCATCAGGAGCCCTCGCAGAAGGCCGCGACCTCGAGCTCGCGCACGGCCGCCTCGAGCTCGGGCGTGAGCGGGTAGGTGTTGACGACGAGGACGACCTGCCGCGAAGCATCGCGGCGGTTCCAGGCGACGGTCACCGTGCCCTGCGCGTTGCCGGTGTGCCCCCACGCGCCCCCGCAGGACGTGGGAAAGACGGCGAGGCCGAGGCCGTACCGCAACGCGCCGGCGGGAACGAGGGTCTCCATCTCGCGCAGCTCGGGAGGCTCCAGCAAGCGGCCGCCGAGCAGCGCTGCGAAGAACCGGTTCAGCTCGTCTGCGGTCGAGACGACCGCGCCGGCGGCCCACGCCCAGCTCGCGGCCTCGTCGCTCGTGTCGCGCGGCTCGCCGGTGACGACGCCGTGGTGCGAGGGCGCCCGGTGCCCGTGGACGTACGGACCGCGGACGTAGCGCGCGTCGAACGTCGTGCGCTCGAGACCGAGCGGCTCGAACACGCGTGCCTGCAGCGCAGCCGCGAGCGGCTGTCCCGTCGCGGCCTCGACGATCAGCCCGAGCCGCAGGTAGTTCGTGCTCGAGTACGCGTAGCGGTCCCCGGGGTCGGACCGCGCAGGATGCTCGAGCGCAATCGCGAGGAGCTCTCG
>Ga0247788_1000023_pt1 | contig 13212 bp, 12 predicted proteins | sample UWRJS156409C4_FD_179910 | JGI IMG/M metagenome (GOLD analysis project Ga0247788, IMG submission 179910) | Soil microbial communities from Arlington Agricultural Research Station in Wisconsin, United States - UWRJ-S156-409C-4 | ecosystem: Environmental > Terrestrial > Soil > Agricultural land...
GTCGGGGATGGCTTCAGCGCAGGTGTCGTCGTCGCGCTCGCGATCGCGCTCCGCTACGTCACGCTCGGTGCCGAGGGCGCCGAGCGCAGCCTGCCCGTGCTCCGGTACGCGCCTGCGCTCGCGGCCTCGGGACTCCTGCTCGCGCTCGCGGTCGGGTTCTTCCCGATCCTCATCGGCGAGCCGCCGCTCACCCACTTCCCGCGTCCCGGCGAGCCGGTCGTCGAGGTCGGCACGCTGGAGCTGACGACGGCGGTTGCGTTCGACGTCGGCGTCTTCCTGCTCGTCGCCGGAGCGCTCGTGGAGGTGATCCACCAGCTCTCGCGGCTGGTCGAGGGGCGGCGACCGTGAGCTATCACGCGTCCACCCCCGGCCGCGACAGCGGCCGGCTTCCAGGGGAGGAGCGCTCGTGAGCCTGGTCTTCGCACTCGCCGCCTCGGTGCTGTTCGGCACCGGCGCGTACCTGCTGCTCGACCGGGACCTGGTGCGCGTCGTCTTCGGCGTGGTGCTGATCTCGCAGGCCGCGGTGCTGACGCTCGTGGCCTCCGGTCTCACGCGCGGGTCGGCGCCGATCTACCCGCTGCCCGAGGGGGCCGTGAGCGACCCGCTCAGCCAGGCGATGGCGCTGACGGCGATCGTGATCGGGCTGGCCGTGACCGCGCTGCTACTCGTGCTGGTCCTCAGGGTCGTGCACGCGTACCGCTCGCCCGAGCTCGCGGAGCTGGCCCGGCGCGAGGCGGAGCGCGACGCCCGGCTCGAGCGCGTCGACGAGCGAGAGCACGCAGAGGAGGAGGCGGCCGCGCTGTGACCGCGCTCTCGCTGGCGCTCGTGATTCCCTGGGCTGCGGGCATCGTGCTCGCGCTGCTCGACGGGCGCCGGCGCCTCGTCGGCTGGGTCGCCGTCGCCGTGCTCGCGGCCAATCTCGTCGCCCTGGTCGCCCTAGCGACCTCGGTGCTGCCGGACGGCACGGTCACCGTGACGACGGGCAACTGGCCGGAAGGAGTCGGCATCACGCTCCGCGCCGACGCGCTCGGCGTGCTCTTCGCGCTCCTGTCCTCGCTCGCGCTGCTCGCGGCGACGGTGCACGAGGTGCTCGACGGCGTGCGCGAGCGCACGTTCCCGGGCCTCGTCGTGCTGCTCGCAGCCGGCCTGACGGGTGTCTTCCTGACAGGCGACCTCTTCAACTTCTACGTCTTCTTCGAGCTGGCGATGACGGCTGGTTACGTGCTCGCCACCTACGGCGGGGGCCGGCGCGAGCTCGGCGCGGCGCTCGTCTTCACCGCCGTCAACCTGCTCGGCACGTTCATCTTCCTCCTCTCCGTCGCGGGCGTGTACCACGTCACCGGGACGCTGGACATGGCGGCGATCGCGGCCCGGATGGACGACGTCGACCCGAACACCGCCGTGCTCCTCGCGGTGGGCTTCTTCGTCGCGTTCGCCGTTAAGCTCGGGCTCTTTCCGTTCCACTTCTGGCTGCCGACCGTCTACACGGGCGCGCGCCCTGCCGTCGCGGCGATCCTGAGCGGTGGCCTTGCGAACATCGGTGCCTACGGGCTGTTGCGGTTCGGCGGCGAGCTGCTGCCGGACGAGCTCGACCTCGCTGCGGGAGCGCTGGTCGTCGTCGGCAGCGCGTCGATCGTCTACGGAGGCGTCCTCGCCGTCTCGCGCCGGAGCGCGAGCGAGATGCTGGCCTACTCCGCGATCGGCCAGGTCGGCTACGTCCTGGTGGCGATCGGGGTGGGCGGGCCCGTCGGCTTCGCCGCCGCGATCCTGTACACGATCGTCAACGCGCTCAACAAGACGCTGCTCTTCCTGACCGCGCAGCTGCGCGGCGCGATCGTCGGCGCCGCGTTCGCGGTCGGCGCGCTCAGCGTCGCCGGCGTGCCGCCCGCTGCCGGATTCGTCGGCAAGCTCGAGCTCTTCCGCGCCGCGGCGGACAACGCTGCCCTGATCGCGTTGCTCGTGCTCGGGAGTGCGCTCTCGTTCGTCTACGCGTTCCAGACGTACCAGTACGACTTCTGGCGCAGTGGGCGGAGGGGGAAGCGCGGGACGGTCGCCCAGCAGGGCGTCATCGCAGCGCTCGCCCTGCTCGTCCTCGCGGCGGGCGTGTGGCCAGAGCCGTTGCTCTCGCTGAGCCACGACGCGGCGGAGTCGCTCGCGCGGGGCCGCCCGTGAGCGCCGTTCTGGTCCGCGCGGTCGGTCTCGCCGTCGTCTACCTCCTCGTCCTGACGAGCGCGGCACCGGGGGACGTGCTCGTGGGGCTCGTGCTCGGGCTCGGCATCGCGCTCGCGCTGCGGCCCCGCCGCCGGACGCGCTCGCACGGTCGCTGGCCAGAGCGCCTCGCGGCGGCGGCTGTCGTCGGCTCGCAGACCGCGGTCGAGATGGTGCGGGGCAGCTGGCGCGTCGCCCGCTTCTGCGTCGGAGGCGACTTCAGGCCGGGCTTCGTCGAGATTCCGCGGGAGGCTCGCTCGCGGCGGCAGACCGCGCTCTGGGGAGTGCTGACCGGAGAGGCGCCCGACGAGGTCCCGGTCGACGCCGGGAGGGAGACCCTCGTCGTCCATCTCGTCGACGCCGGCGATCCCGACGGCGTCCGCGCGCGACATCACGCAGCGCACGAGCAGTGGCAGCGGAAGGTGGTGCAGTAGCGAGTGCCCGAGGCGGTCGCTGCCGTCGCCCTCGCCTGGGCGACGCTGCTCCTGCTGGCCGGCGGCGTCGTGCTCCTCCGCTCCCGCGACACGCTCCACCGCGTTCTCGCCCTGGACGTGCTCGTCTCGATCGTCGCGGTGCTGCTGACGATCCTCTCCTATCTGCGGGACGTCTCGTACTACGTCGACGCCGCGCTCGCGCTCGCGCTGCTCTCGTTCGTCGCCACGCTCGTCGCGGTCCGGCACGTGATCCGGGGACGCCCGTTTTGATCGACACCGCGCTCGACGTGCTCGGCGCCGGTCTGCTGGGGCTCGGGCTGCTCCTCGCGACGGTCGGCCTGTACGGCCTCCTGCGCATGCCCGACATCTTCCACCAGCTGCACGCGGCGGGGCTCGTCACCGGCCCTGCCGTGCTCGTGACCCTGCTCGCCTCGCTGACGACGGGGAGCACGGACATCGTCACGAGCGCAGCGCTCGTCTTCGTGTTCGTGCTGATCACCGCTCCGCTCGCGGGTCATTCGATCGCCCAGGCGGCCTGGCTGCGGCCCGATGCGGACGACGCGGGACCGTCGATCCCGGCGCCGCCCGTGGTTAGCCTGAGGGGCGAAGGCATGCGGACGCTCGTGGCCTACGACGGATCGGAGAGCTCGAAGCTGGCCCTCGAGGTCGCCGCGGAACTGACCGGGCCCGCGGGGACCATCGCGGTCGCACACGCGGCGCCGCCGCTCGGCGAGCCGGACTTCGAGGGCTCGCCCGACGTCGAGGACGCCGAGCAGGAGCGGCTCCTCGCCGAGGCGCGCACGGAGCTCGCTCGTGCGGGCGCGGCCGCGGCGACGGTGCGGCGACGTGGCGACGCTGCGACGGAGCTGATCGCGGCGGGCGCCGAGCTCGAGGCAGACCTGATCGTGGTGGGCTCTCGTGGCCGGGGGCCGTTCACCTCGGCGTTCCTCGGCAGCGTCTCCTCGGCCCTCGCCGGAGGTGCGCAGGCTCCGGTCGTCGTCGTCGGGCCCGCCACGGAGCTCGGCGACGGCCCGATCCTCGTCGGCGTGGACGGCTCGGACGCGTCGCTGGACTCCGCTCGCGTGGCGGCCGCCATCGACCGACGCCTCGGACGAGGTCTCCGCGTCGTTCTCGTGTACGCGTCGCACTCGGCTCCCGGCGCGCTGGCCGTGCCGGAGGCCAGGGAGGAGCTGGCGACCGCGGACGAGCAGCGCGCCGAGGAGCTCCTCGGCGAGGTCGCCGACACGCTCGGCGTCCCCGGCGAGGCGACGCAGCTGGTGCGGGCCGACAGCGAGCCCGACGCGCTCGTCGCCCTCGCCCGCGACGTCGACGCGGCGCTCGTCGTCGTCGGCTCGCGCGGCCGCGGCGCTCTGCGCTCGGCGCTGCTCGGGAGCTTCTCGACGCGCGTCGTCGCCGACGCTCCGTGCCCGGTGGTCGTCGTCCCGCCCGGAGCGCGGGCAGCGACGCCCCGCTGAGCCCATCTGGGTTACGAATAGGGCTTCCCGGGCAGGCTGGGAGAGAATCGGGCGCCGAACAGGCCCGACGAAAGGAGCCAGCGTGACACGTCTCGAGGGGAGAGTGGCGCTCATCACGGGCGCAGCAAGCGGTATCGGCCGGGCCACGGCGGAGCGGCTCGCGAGCGAGGGCGCGACCGTCGTCGTCACGGACGTGCAGGACGAGGCGGGCGAGGAGACGGTCGCCGCCCTCAACGACGGCGGGAACGGCACTGCGCTCTACGTGCACCTGGACGTCACGGACGAGGCGGGCTGGCAGGCCGCGGTCGAGCGCGTGCTCGCGGAGCGCGACCGCCTCGACGTCCTCGTCAACAATGCCGGCCTCGGAGACCTCGCTCCGATCGAGGAGACGACGCTCGCCGACTGGGAGCGGACGGTCGCGATCGACCAGACCGGCGTCTTCCTCGGCATGAAGTCCTGCGGCGAGGCGCTGAAGGCCTCCGGCCACGGCTCGGTGATCAACATCAGCTCGATCTTCGGCACCTCGGGCGGCTTCGGCGTCTCACCGGCCTACCACGCCGCGAAGGGCGCGGTGCGGACGCTCACGAAGAACGTCGCCCTCCACTGGGCGACCGAGGGGGTGCGGGTCAACTCGATCCACCCCGGGTTCATCCGCACCCCGATCCTCGACCAGGCCAAGGGGACAGAGGTCTGGGATGCGATGACCGCGATGACGCCGATGGGCCGCCTCGGCGAGCCGGAGGAGATCGCCGCCGCGGTCGCCTACCTCGCGAGCGACGACGCCTCGTTCGTGACCGGGCTCGAGCTGTACGTCGACGGCGGCTACATCGCACGGTGATGGCGACCGCCGAAGGGACTCGGCTCCTGATCGTGACGGGCGCGGCCGTCGCGGACGTCGAGGAGCTCCCGCCGCTCGTCCGCTCGCTGATCGAGTCCGCGTCGGAGATCCTCGTCGTCTCACCGGTGCTGCCCGGCCGGCTGCGGTGGCTCGCGTCCGACACGGACCGCGCCAGGTACGAGGCCGACGAGCGCCTCCAGGCGGTGGTCGACCACGTCGAGGAGCTCGTACCCGAGGCGGAGACGACCGGGACGGTCGGCGACGAGACGCCGCTGACCGCGTTCGAGGACGCCGTGCGACGCTTCCGGCCGGACCACATCCTGCTCGCGCTCCGCGCCGCCGATCACAGTGCCTGGCAGGAGCGCGGGCTAACGGACGACGTCCGCGAGGGCTTCCACATCCCGCTGACGATCTTCGAGATCGACCGCGGCGGCCACGTGCCGGCGCCGGGCTCGAGCATCGAGAGGTAACGCGCGTGGTGCCGCGCCGCGCCGCGGATGCTTAGCTGCCCTCCGCGTGGGGAACCCCGGGCATGTGGAGCCCCCGTCTCGCCGTCCCGACGGCGGCCTCGCCGGCACCGTCGCGTTGGGCCTCTTCCTGATGCTCGCGGCAGGCACGGTGCTCGCGCTTGCGGTCCTCTGGCAGCAGGGGACGATCTTCGGTGACGACGAGCGGGAGTGGCCGGCGACGGCTCCGGCCTTCTCCGCGGACGATCTCTCGGACGGCCCGTCCAATGTCTGGCTGACGAACGGCGGTACGCTCGCCAACCAGCGCTACTCGCCGCTCGACGAGATCGACGTGGAGAGCGTCCGCCGACTGCAGGGGGAGTGGAGGACCGACCTGGAGTCGGGGACGGCTGCGAAGTACTCGGCGGAGGGGCAGCCGATCTTCTACGACGGCGTGCTGTACGTCCCGACCGGCGAGGACGACGTCTTCGCCGTCGACGTGGAGACGGGCGAGATCCGCTGGAAGTACGAGTCGAACATCTCCCAGCGGATCGCGACCGTTTGCTGCGGCTGGCTGAGCCGCGGCGTCGCGCTCGGCGAGGGCAAGGTCTTCATCGGGCAGCTCGACGGCAAGCTCGTCGCGCTCGACCAGCACACGGGCAAGAAGGTCTGGGAGACGGAGGTCGGCGAGCATACGCGCGGGTACACGATCACGGCGGCGCCGCTCTACTACGACGGCATGGTGATCACCGGCGTCTCCGGCGGCGAGTTCTCGATCCGCGGCCGCGTGCAGGCGTACGACGCCCAGACCGGAGAGCTCGTCTGGCGCTTCCACACCGTCCCCGGCCCGGGCGAAGTCGGCCACGAGACGTGGCCGCAGGACAACCGGTCGTGGACGCACGGCGGCGCGCCCGTGTGGCAGACGCCGGCCGTCGATCCCGAGCTCGGGCTCGTCTACTTCTCGACCGGCAACGCCTCGCCCGACCTCGACGGCTCCGACCGCGCCGGGGACAACCTCTTCGCCGCGTCCATCGTCGCGCTCGACGCGAAGACCGGGAAGCACCGCTGGCACTTCCAGCAGGTGCGCCACGACATCTGGGACTACGACGCCCCGAGCCCGGTCGTCCTCTTCGACGCAGTCTTCGACGGACAGGAGCGGAAAGCGCTTGCCCAGACGTCGAAGACGGGATGGACCTACGTCCTTGACCGCGAGACCGGCGAGCCGCTGCTGCCGATCGAGGACACGCCCGTGCCGCAGGACGAGGTCCAGCGCACCGCGGCGACACAGCCGATCCCGCAGTACCCGCCCTTCACGCCGCACGAGATCTCCGAGGAGGACCTGGCGGAGATCCGCGGGCTCGCGCAGGAGACCACCACCGAGGCGACGCCGCCCCCGGTCCGCCAGGGCGCGATCTACACCCCGTTCCGGCAGGAGATGCGCGTGATCAGCCCCGGCCCGCAGGGCGGCGTCAACTGGCAGCCGACGAGCTACAACCCGAAGACGGGGCACCTCTACATCTGCGGCATGAGCTCCGTCGCGGGCTACACGCGGAGCGGTTCGAAGCTCCCCCCGGGCGAGCAGGGAGAGGTTGCGGACTTCGGGAGCGTCTTCACGACAACGGGCTTCGGCGCCCAGACCGGCTACTTCGGCGCGTGGGACCCGACGAGCGGTGAGGTCGTCTGGCGCAAGCAGTGGCCGGAGTCGTGCTACTCGGGCGCCGTCACGACTGCCGGCGGGCTCGTGTTCGTCGGGCGCAACGGCGGTGAGCTCGAGGCCTACGGCGCGGAGGACGGCAAGCTGCTGTGGAGCTTCCAGACCGGCGCGGGTGCGAACTCGACCGTGAGTGTCTTCGAGCACGAGGGGACGGAGCACGTCGCCTTCCTCGCCGGCGGCAACTCGCTCGCCGCCACCGCGCACGGCGCGAGCCTGTGGCTCTTCTCGCTCGACGGGACGCTGACCCAGGTCCGGGCCGGGGCGGCGGGCGAGGGCGGCGGGCACGCCGGCGAGTCGCCGGAGGAGCCCACCGAGCCCGGCGCAAGCGACCCGGCGGCGGGAGAGCAGGTCTTTCTCGACAACTGCTCGGGGTGCCACGGCGTCAACGGCCGCGGTGGCAACGGAGGCCCCACGCTCGCGAACGCGAGCGACCTGGACAGCGTCGTCGCGCAGGTGCGGAACGGCGGCGGCGGCATGCCGGCTTTCGAGAACAGCCTCTCCTCGCAGCAGATCAACGACGTGAGCGCGTACGTGACCGAGCGGATCGCCGGAGGCGGCTAGGGAAGGAGCCTCGATGCAGATCGCAGATGCGATGTCGAAGGAGGTCGTCACCGTCACTCCGGAAACGGCGCTCAAGGACGCAGCCGCGTCGTGACGCGCGCCGACCTCGTGCGCGTTCGTCCGCCCCGACGAGGAGCTCGAGCGCGAGATACGCGAGGACGTCGCCGAGAAGGCCCTCTGGATCGACCCTCGAACGCTCGACATCCAGGTCGACGACGGCGTCGTGAAGCTGGCGGGAGAGGTCGAGCGCCGCGCGGACCGGAGCTGCTCGAGCGCTTCACGGCTGCGGTGCCGGGCGTCGTGTCGGTCACGTCCGCGCTCACGTGGCGATTCGGCGAGGCGAAGCTACCGGAGAACGACCCACGTGTCCCCCAGCCATCGCCGCGCTGACGACCCCGTTCCCGGCGCGCGCCTACGCCCGGCGGCGGGACGGCATCCGCAGCGAGCGACGCCGGGGGAACGGCAGCCTGGAAGCAGTGGGCGGGACGGGGATCTCGCTCGAGCCGATCCCTTCCTTCACCGCCGCGGCGGCGTCGGCAGGCTCGATGGGGCCGAGCGTCGCGTCCCGCTCGAGGAGCACCCGGCGGGATCGAACGGCCGAGCCCGGGTCGCGGCGTAAGAACGTCCTGTCTCGCGTCACCAACTCTGTATGGGCGTCGACGCGAGACGAACGTGGCGCGCGGTGAACGCAGCAGGCTGCTCTGCGATCCGGAGGAGGGTGACGTGAAGGTACGCGAGTACCGGTATCTCGTGGTCGGTGGCGGGATGACCGCCGATGCGGCGTGCAAGGCGATCCGCCAGCACGACCCGGACGGGGCGATCGGCCTCGTCAGTAGGGAGGCTCATCCCCCCTACGAGCGCCCGCCGCTGACGAAGGCGCTGTGGAAGGGCGGCTCCGAGGACTCGATCTGGCGTGCCACTGGCGATGCCGGCGTCGATCTCGAGCTGGGTCGCAGGATCGTCTCGCTGGATCTTGCCGTCGGTCGGGCGACGGACGACACGGGTCAGGTGTACGGCTACGAACGGTTGCTGCTGGCTACCGGCGGCGCACCTCGCCGCTTCTCCTTCCCTGCCGACGGCGTCGTCTACTACCGAACGCTGGACGACTACCGTCGCGTCCGCGAGCTCGCGGCGGACGGGGCACGCTTCGTCGTCGTCGGCGGCGGGTTCATCGGGTCGGAGATCGCAGCCGCGCTGGCGATGAACGGCGCCCGGGTGACGATGGTGTTTCCCGACGACGGCATCGGCGCGCGCATCTTCCCGCCCGAGCTGTCGGCTTTCGTCGCCGACTACTACCAGTCGCAGGGAGTCGAGGTTCTCGCGGGCGAGTCGGTCGAGGCGATCGAGGGCAACGGCCCTGTGCGAGTCGTCCTGGGCAGCGGTCGAGCGCTCGACGCCGACGCCGTCGTCGCCGGTCTGGGGATCGCGCCCGCGACGGAGCTTGCGGCGGAGGCCGGGCTCCCGGTCGACGACGGCATCGTGGTCGACCAGTTCGGCCGAGTGGGGGGTCGCGACGACGTGTTCGCCGCCGGGGACGTCGCTCGCTTCCCGATCCCCACCCTCGGGGGGCACGCACGCGTCGAGCACGAGGATCACGCCTTGAGCCACGGTGCGCGCGTCGGGGCGAACATGGCCGGCGCCGACGAGCCCTACCACCATCTGCCGTTCTTCTACTCGGATCTGTTCGATCTGGGCTACGAGGCGGTCGGCGACGTCGACGCGCGGAACGAGACGCTCGTCGAGTGGGTGGAGCCGATGCGCAAGGGCGTGGTCTGCTACCTCGACGGAGATCGACGGCCACGCGGGTTCCTGCTGTGGGATGTGTGGGGCCGGGTCGATGCCGCGCGTGAGCTGATCCGCGCGGGCGAACCTGTTCGGCCCGAGACGCTGCAAGGACTTCTCGCATGAGCGCCTCGAGGCCGCCTGTACCCGGACGAGACCCGCAGCCTGCAGATCGCACGATGAGGCGTATGATCGAGCTCGAGGAGGTCGGGCAGCCGTGAGGATCTGGGGACTGTCGAAACGGGCAGCGCACTATCGGCCGGCACCCGCGCCAGAGGTGCGGTGCGACCGTTGCAGGTACATGTTCCCGACGCTCGCAGTCGGTGGGTGCAGGCTGGTTCGCGGGGCGATCCGCGCTTCCGCTACCTGCGACGAGTTCACTCCTCGCCGCACGGCCGGAGGCTGACCGCGGGCTTCAGATCGCCACGTGGAGAGCGTCGTCCTCGACACGCGTGGCGTAGCTTCGCACCGGCTCGACAGCAGGCCCTCGCAGCACCGCACCCGTGGTGACGTCGAACTGGCTCCCATGGCAGGGACAGGTCACGACCGTGCCGTCGAGCTCGCCCACTGCGAGGAAGCACTGGCGGTGCGTGCACGTGTTGCCGAACGCGTGGAACGAGCCTCCCACGTTCGCGACCGCGATGCGCTCTCCGCCGACCTCGAACGCCCCCATGCTCGCCTCTCCGATCTGGGCTGCGTCCGCAACCCGCACGAATTCACCCATCGGTCACTCCTTTCGAGCGCTGCTCCATTGCGCCTGTAGTTGTGTCGGTTCGGGGTAAGGGTCTCTGCGCGGCCGACACTAAAGGCAAGAGACCCGGAATCCCCGAGCAAAGGAGCGAGCGACGGTGAATGTCCAAGAGGCGGCGACCGCGGTAGACGATGACGCCGACGTGATCGAGCTGTGGCGTTCGGCGCACACGCCCGAAGCGTTGCAGGAAGTGCCTGCTCGCCCCGCTTGGCATGCGGACCCGCGAGCGGAACGACGCATCGCTCCCGCCGACTGGCTGCGCTTCGAGAGCTACATGGGAGAGATCTTCACCGCGCTCGGGATGGAGGTGGAGACGCCCGGCACCCGGGAAACACCGAAGCGGTTTCTCGAGGCGCTGTACGACGCGACCGCCGGCTACGACGGCGATCCGAAGCTCGCGACCCTGTTCCCTGCCGAGAACGCCGGCGCAGTCGAGGCCGCGCCGAGCCAGATCATCGAGGGGCCGATTCCCTTCCATGCGCTCTGCGAGCACCATGCGCTCCCCTTCTACGGGGTCGCCCACGTCGGCTACGTCGCCGACGAGAGGATCATCGGCATCTCGAAGCTGACGAGGCTGGTACGCCTCTTCGCGCGCCGGTTCACCATGCAGGAGAGGCTCGGAGAGCAGATCGCGGACACGCTGCTCGAGCTCGTCGGGGCACGCGGCGTCGCGGTGCATCTCGAGGCGTCGCATCTCTGCGTGAGGATGCGCGGGGTGGAGGCGCACTCGGCCACCGTCACGACCGTGTGGAGGGGCGCGTTCAGCGAGGCGGAGCTGCGGCAGGAGTTCCTGGCCGAAGTGCACGGCCGCAAGCTCGTCCGCTGACCTCCGGGCCCGACGGACGCCGAGTGGTTGCGGCCGGCACCGTGAGCGCCGCCGTGCTCCTTCACTCGCGCGGGGTGGTCGGCTCGAGCGGCAACGCTCCACCCGTCTCACGTAACGCCCGGGAGGCCGCGGTCGGGCGTTCGTCCCACGTCGTCGCCGTCTCCGGGACGAAGCGAAGCGCGACGTCGTCGGACGAGAGAAACTCGCCGACCTCGCGGAGGGAACGACCGCTCTCGCTGACGTAACGACGGTGCACCTGCGCGATCAGCGGTTGGGCAACGGCGCCGCGGACCACCTGCACGCGCCCGCGTAGCGAGGTCCCGCAGACCTCGGCGCCTGGCCGGGAGTCGTGGAGAACGAGCGTGGCGCGCACATCCCGCTCGAGGTTCTGCACCTTGCGGCTGCGCGAGCCGGTCGCGAGCATGATCGCGCCGTCGCCGGCCGCCCACCACATGGGCACCGCGTGGACCCACCCGTCGGGCTCGATCGTCGCGAGCACCCCGATGGTCCTCGCCGCAAGCAGCTCGGCCACCAGCGGATCTGCGAACACGGCTTTGCCACGCAGCTCGCGGCTCGCCGTCGGCTGCGACATGGCGACGATCATAGGTCGGCCGGATCGCGTCGGCGCCGGCGTCCGCTCCACACCCTGCAGTGAGGGGCGCACGAGCGTGCGCGCCCCTCACTGCGAGTGCGCGCTAGCGGATGAGCTTCGAGCCCTTGAACTCGTACTTCGAGGACGACGAGGACGCCTTCCCGCCCCCGTTGACCGCCGACGTCGTCATCGCGAACTGGAACACGGCATCGGCGGCCGCGTCGCCGAACTGGTCGAGCGCCTCGGGGAGGGGGTTGGAGATGTCGTCGCACGCCTCGTGGTAGCAGGGGTCGTACGGCTCGCCTGCGGTGCCTCCGTAGATCGCTTGCTCGGCGGCCGTCTTGATCCCCTCGGCGCCGGCGAAGATGCCACCCGCCGGGATGCCGCGATCGGTGAATGCGACGTAGTCGGAGCGACCGTCGAAGGCGGTTGGCGATGTCGCCAGCCCCTGCGAGGCGAAGTAGTCGTTGAAGATCTTCTCGACGTTGCCCGACCCGCTCGGCCCCTTCGGGCCACCCGCCGAGCCGTCGCCGTCGTAGACGAAGCGGACGAAGTTCGGCGAGGCGAGCATGTCGTAGTCGAGCATCACCGCGATGTCCTTCAGCTGTCGCGCGGTGAGGTTGGCGGCGTAGTGCTCGGACCCGAGGAGGCCCTCCTCCTCTCCCCCGAAGAACGCGAACCTGACGCGGTTCGTCGGCTCGATCCCGAGGGCGGAGAACTGGTGTGCGATCTCGAGGATGGTCGAGATTCCCGATCCGTCGTCGTTGATCCCCGGACCCGCGGGGACCGAGTCGAGGTGCCCGCCCACGACGACCGTGCGGTCGGCCCGACCTCCGCTCGTGTCGGCGATGACGTTGACGGACGGGACGGTCTCGACATGCCCTGCCGTGCCGACCCGCACGGTGACGGTGCCGCCCTGCGTCGCGGTGTAGAGCTCCGCACCAACGGCGAAGCTCGCCATCACGACGGGGATCGTGGTCAGCGGCGGGTCGAGAGTGCCCTCGAAGGCATCGGTGCGCCCCGGCTGGCCCTCGTTGAAGAGCACGGCGCCGATCGCCCCGGCGGCCTGCGCGTTCGTGACCTTCTGCCGGAACGTGCAGGTCCCGCGCTGGATCAGCGCGATCTTGCCCGACACCGCGGCCGGGAAGTCGGCGGCCTCGCAGCCGCTGTTCGACGAGCCTTCTACCGGCCCGGGCGGGATCACGATGTCGTTGGTCGGGACGAGCTGTCCTGACCTCTCGACGGTGCCCGAGAACTCCATCGTCACGACGTCCGTGCCCGGTGCGTAGCTCTTCGCGCTCGGCGAGAGTTGCTGCAGCACCGGCGGCGCGTCCTCGACGTACGCGTCGAAGCTGAACGCCTGGATCACCGGCGTGTAGCCATAGCTCTCGAGCGTCTCGACGACGTAGTCCACGGTGTTCTGGAACCCGGCGAAGTGCTCGTCGCGGTTCCCACCGCCGTCGTCCGCCGCCTCTTGCAAGGCCTGGAGATGGGTCTCCATGCCGTCGACCGTCAGGGCGGCTCGCAGCGCGCTCGAGTCGTGCCCGACGGCGCCTTGGCCGAGTGGAATCACGGCCGCGGCAGC
>Ga0247788_1000024_pt1 | contig 12843 bp, 11 predicted proteins | sample UWRJS156409C4_FD_179910 | JGI IMG/M metagenome (GOLD analysis project Ga0247788, IMG submission 179910) | Soil microbial communities from Arlington Agricultural Research Station in Wisconsin, United States - UWRJ-S156-409C-4 | ecosystem: Environmental > Terrestrial > Soil > Agricultural land...
GCCCGCCGTTGCTGCCCCGTATCCTGCCGCGGCGTCCGGGCAGCCGTCTTTGACGAGCCGGAGCTCGTAGTGGATCAATGCGGAATACGCGAGCCCGGGGCGGGGGCGCTTGACCGCCACCACGTCATAGCACTCGTTGTTCTTTTGATCGAAGAAGCGATCGCCGATCATGACCGTCTTGCCGTTCCGGGTGGGATCGGCGACGGCGCGATAGTCCTGGATCGCCTCCTGCTCGCCGAGCTCGACCCGCTCCCGGCGCTGATGCTGCTCGGGCCAGAGCCGGACGTGGTAGCGCTGGATGATCGTCTGATGCTTGGGGTAGGTCCCGCCCATGCCGTCGTCGATTCGCAAGCGGCGATCGACGCGCACCACCCGATCGGGTAGTAGCGATTTGCTGGTGCGGGTAAACGTAACCATGGCGCCTAGACCGACCCCACGATCACGCCTTGACGGAACCGCGCGAGGATCGAATCGACGTCGGCGTAGCCTGTCGCGTTGTTGATCTGCGCCTTCCTGAAAATGTCCCGCATGGTGTACTGGCGATCGCCGTCCGTGGACTCCGACGAGAAGGCGGCATCGGTGAGTCCGAGCGGGTCATCGCAGACCGCGGCATAGCGGATCAGCTGCCCGAGAGCGGCCGTGATCTGACGCGGGGGCGAGGCGAAGGCGCCCCATTCGCCCGTGATCTGGACATTCTGGAACCCGGGCGGCCAGATGCCGCACCCGCCGCCGGGCCATCCCCACGGGTAGCCGATGAACCCCGACGCAAAGCGGTCGCTGTAGCGCTGCACGTTCCCCAAGGCGAGCATGGTGCGACTACCCGAGATCCGGATTCCCGCAGGATCGATCAGCGAGTCCTCGCCCCCCGGATGGCAGGAGAGGACCCGCGCCTCGATCACGCTCTGAATCGGGCGCTTGATCGAGAGCGTGCCCCGGCCCGAGCCGTCGAAGATCCGGGCCGACGTCTGGGGCATGAAGGTCTGGCCCGTCACCCACTCGATCGTCTCTTGGCCCAGGAGCACCATTTGGGCGAGCTGTTCTGCGGTGATTTCGGAGGCATCGGGGAGCCACGTGCGGGCCGATTCGACGGTCATGTAGGGCGTGCCGGCCGTGGCGGTGGAGAAGGCGAGCACCTGGAAGGCGAAGGTGAAGGGCTCTTCCACGCCCCCGGAAGAGGCGGTCGCAAACCAGCGATCGAAGTGGATTGTGACGGGCTCGTTCGAGGGCACGAACCAATCGACGTAGTACTGGCCGAGGGCTGCGCGGACAATCGACGTCCCCGAGATCGTGGCGAGGACGGCCATGTTCTCGTCCAGGATCTCGACCTGTCGGATCTGGTAGGGATCGACGGGGGTGCCGGCGAGCGAGAAGGCAGCGCGGAGTCGCACGGTCTGGCCCGGCTGGGCGTGCCCACGATCAACGGCCATGCTTCACACTCCTCTTCGCGCGTGGCTTGGCGGGTGGCTTCGCGGGTGGCTTCGCGGTCGGCTTCGGTGGCGATAGTGGCGCTGGGCCAGCGGGCTCCGAGCGACTGATCGGGAAACGGTCATCGCCGGAGCCGATCGCGAGCGCGGCCGCGATGATCCCGGCGCAGAAGCCGAAGATGGCGCCTATGACGCCGGCCGCCCAAGGGTTCATAGGGGCACCGCCTCGAAGGTATCCACGGCACCGCCGCCGCCACCCGTCGGCGTGCAGGGCGGATCGCAGGCTTCGACGTGCGAACGCATCCTGCCGCCGTTCAGGGTGAGTGGTACGCGGCCCTGGACGTTCACCACGGCGGCCAGCGTGTCGTCGATCAGGTTCTCGGCGAAGCCGGCCGATCCTGCGATCACGTGTCCTGCGAGCGCCTCGTCCCATACGGCGTCGGCAATCGTGGCTGCTGAAGGACTCGCCGCTGCGGAGTTGTTTAGCGCCTCGCCTGTGCTCCCCGCGGCCAAGTGCCCCGCCAGAATCTCGTCCCAGGTTTGGTCCACAATCTCGTTGATCGCCGAGACGTCCAGTGACGCGGCCGTGATTCCATTCAGTGCCACCGATCCCACCGAGCCGGTCACGGAAGCCGTGGATCCCGTGACATTGCCCTGCACGGAGGCGACACCCTCTCCGAAACTCCCGGCAATCACGTGCCCTGCCCGTAGCTCATCCCAGACCGCGTCCGCAATCACGGCAGCGGATGCGCCGGAGCCGGCGTTATTGAGCGCTTCGCCGGTGGAGCCGACCCCGAGATGCCCCGCGAGGATTTCATCCCACGTCTGATCGACGATCTCGTTGATGGCGCTTACGTCGAGGCTCGCAGCCGTGATGCCATTCAGGGCGACGGATCCGACGCTACCCACCACGTTGCCATTCACATTCCCGACAACGTTACCGCCCACATTGCCCACGACCGAGCCGACAGAGCCCGTCACGCTGGCCGTGCTCCCGGTCACATTGCCTTGCACGCTGGCTACACCTTCGCCAAAGGAGCCCGCGATAACGTGACCGGCCCTCAACTCATCCCAAACGGCATCCGCGATCACCGCAGCCGATGGTGACGCCGCGGCTGCGTTGCTCAAGGCTTCGCCCGTGGAGCCCACGCTGAGATGCCCCGCCAATGCCTCATCCCAGGTCTGGTCCACGATCTCATCGACTGCCGACGTGGCCAGCGCCGCTGACGTGATTGCATTGGCTGCGAAGGAGGCAGCAGTAATACCACCCGCGGCAACAGAGCCCACCGACCCGACGACATTGCCCCCGACGTTCCCTGTCACCGAGGCGGTGGAGCCGGTGACATTCCCTTGCACCGACGCGACACCCTCACCAAAGCTGCCGGCAATGACGTGGCCCGCCCTGAGTTCATCCCAGACCGCATCGGCAATGGTGGCCGCTGAGGGTGACGCCGCTGCCGCATTGGACAGTGCTTCCCCGGTGGACCCGACCCCGAGATGACCGGCGAGGATCTCGTCCCATACCTGATCCACGATTTCGTTCACGGCGCTCACGTCGAGGCTCGCGGCCGTTATCCCGTTCAGCGCGACGGATCCCACGCTTCCCACCACGTTACCGCTGACGTTCCCCACCACGTTTCCGCCCACATTGCCAACGACCGAGCCGACAGATCCCGTCACGCTGGCCGTGCTCCCAGTCACATTGCCTTGCACACTCGCGACGCCTTCACCGAAGGACCCCGCAATAACGTGGCCGGCCCTCAACTCATCCCAAACTGCATCAGCGATCACCGCGGCCGAGGGAGAAGCCGCCGCCGCGTTGTTCAGGGCTTCGCCGGTCGAGCCCACGCTGAGATGCCCCGCCAATGCCTCATCCCAGGTCTGATCCACGATTTCGTCAACCGCCGACGTGGCAAGTGCTGCGGCCGTGATCGCATTCGCAGCGAAGGAGGCGGCGGTGATGCCACCGGCGGCCACCGAGCCCACCGATCCCACGACATTGCCCCCGACGTTCCCCGTCACGGAGGCGGTCGAGCCGGTGACGTTTCCTTGCACGGACGCGACACCTTCCCCAAAGCTGCCGGCGATCACGTGCCCAGCTCGGAGTTCATCCCATACCGCGTCTGCGATCACGGCGGCGGTCGGACCTGCGGCGGCCAGCGCGTCACGGATCGCCTGCAGCGAGTCCGTCGTGCGGTCATATACGGCGGTACCGTCGTCGAGGATCTGCCCGACCACCGAGCCGTCGAGCACGGCCGTCGAGAGCGTGACGGCGCGCTTCGTGAGCTGGGAGAGGATCAGCCCCGACGTATCGGCCGTGCCATGCGCGGCCACGATGTCCTCGTCCCACACGCCGTCGGCGATCTCGGCGATGGCCGTGCCGTCGAGCGATGATGCCGTAATCCCGTTGGCCGCGACCGAGCCCACGCTGCCGGTGATATTACCGCCGACGTTACCCGTCACGCTGGCCACCGACCCCGTGACATTCCCCTGAACTGAGGCCACGCCCTCGCCGAACGAACCGGCGATAACGTGTCCAGCACGAAGCTCGTCCCACACGGCATCGGCGATGACTGCGGCGGTTGGTGCCGCGGCGGCGGCATTGTTCAAGGCTTCGCCCGTCGAGCCCGCCCCAAGATGTCCAGATAGGATCTCGTTCCAGACTTGATCCACGATCTCATCCACTGCGGACGTGGCGAGTGCGGAGGACGTGATCGAGTTGGCGGCAAAGGATGCCGCGTTGATCCCGTTGGCCCCGATCGACCCCACGGAACCCACCACATTACCGTTGACATTGCCCGTAATATCGCCCTGGACGGATGCGACGCCTTCGCCGAACGTCCCGGCAGTCACATGGGCTGCGCGGGTCTCGTCCCAAACAGCTCCAGCGATCATCGCCGCCGGCATCACGCCAAACGGCAAGATAACGTATTCGCTTGTGGCATCCGGGGTAAATACCCAATCAGGACTGATGATGGCCTTCCGGGCTGCACCCTCATAATCAATGATGATCCGCGCTTGGCCTACCCCAAACCCTTCTGTGATTAATACGATTTGCCAGTTATAGTAATCGTCCGATCCTTCCGCGCTGGCATCCAAATTAATTTCGCCGGGGCCACCAGCACCACTAACAGCCCCTGCGTTGTTGCTCTGTAGGCGTTGCCCAAAAGTGCCGATCGTTGTATGGACACTCGTCGGCTTATCCCAAACCGCGGCCGCGATCGTGTTGGCATCAAGAAGAGCGAGAATATTCATGGTTTCACCCATGCTTCCAGCTATCGTATGGCTCAGTCTCGCCTCATCCCATACCTGATCGGCGATCTCATTCACCGCAGATGCGGCCAGCTCGCTCGATCCGATGGCATCCGCTGCGATCGCAGCCGCATCGATAGCGCCGGCCGCGAACTTGGCCGACGTAATGGCACCCGTCGCAATGGCTGCCGCGTCGATCGCACCCGTGGCAAAAGTGGCGGCATCGATGGCCGCATTAGCGATGGCCGCCGCCGTGACCACGTTCGCATTCATCCCGACGACCTGCGAGTTCACCGCCGAGAGCCCGAGGCTCACCCCGTCGTGCGGGTTGGCGTTCGTGGTAACGAAGTTGGCATTGACCGGGATCGCGTTCGTGGCCGTGAATATGTAGCCCACGTGGTCGCCGTTGGTGTCGGCCTGGCTCGGGTCGAACCGATACTGCCCGAGGCCAAGCTCCGTCACCGTGCCCGTGGCCGCCGCCTGCGCCCCGCCGTCGATGCCGCGGTTCACCGTCACCGTGGCACCGGTCAAGCCGGCACCCGTCGTGGCGTTGATGAGCACGAAAAAGACGCGCTGACCGGCAACGTTTTGGCGGAGCGTGCTCATTGGACGTTGTACCCCGTTCCCATGTTCGCCCGGGCACCCCACGCGGCGACGAAGGACGGTGCCACCGCCACGGTGTCCTCAAACTCCTGCGATTGCCACCAATACGCTGGCGCCGAATACTGAGCGATGGCGCTTGACGAGTGCATGGGCTCCGAGTCCATCAACGGATGCGCCATGCTGCTCGGGTACAAGGTCCGCACGCCGGATGGAACCGGACCCAATCTGTCCATGCCGTCATAGTTGGGCAGCTGTGCACCCCAGGTGCGACCGAGGCTCTGGTTGTTGCTCGCCGGCAATGGACAATCGAAATCCTCACCGAGGTGCTGGATGAAGGCAACGATCGTCACGCGGTAGGTCGGCATCGGTTTTACAACCAGTCCTCAAGCCAGTTGACGGTGACTTCCATGATGGGTCCGGCGGTGGCTGGTACCTGGATGCAGGCGATGCCAGCTCCAGGTCCGATCTCGACGCCACCGGGTATCGGGTACACCACACCGGCTCCGATCACCGCGGGGAACGGGTATCCCATCAGCATGTCCACGGAACTGGCGAGCAGTGTCGGCTGTGCCGAGAACTGCGCCAGATCGAGGAGCGCTCCCGACACGGGAGCCACGCCGAGCCGCGAGTCGTTCGAGCTGTTCGGCGTAACCGTCGATCCCGCCGTGCCGCGGGCACTGATGCGGCGCATCCGCACCACCCAGCCCGCGGTCGCCGCCGTCTGCGCGAACATCGCGATTGAGATGACTTTGATGCGTTGGGTCGAGTGCGGATTCCAGAAACTCCACACCGCGTGATCGGCAGTTGCCGCCGTGGCCGGCGCTCGTCCTCGTACGGAGTACATCTACTTCCCCTTCGCCTTCTTGGGGCTGGTGCTACAGACGTTCAGGCCATAGCAGAAGACCCCTTCCTCGCCATCCACTTCCTTCTTGGATATGACGATCCATGCCGTCTCATCCGTAGGTATTGAAGTTAGGCACGCCCTGCCATCGAAGGGGTAAAGCTCGTTTTCAGTGGACTCGCATTCGTCTCGCTTCTGGAGGAAAAGAACATCGACGACCTTCGTAGACTGGCAGGCGGTACAGACGAGCGTGTCTGCATCGGCCTCGCGCGTATAGAGATCAAGGATTACCCTGCCTTCGGGGATGTCCCTGAAGCTCTTGACGTACCACGTGCCCGCTTCTACCGGCTGAGCCAGTCCCAAGATCGTGAGCCCGAAGATCCACAGGTAATGCTTCATGGCGCGACTGCCTCCAACGGTTGAGAGAACTCGACCGGCGCCCAGCTCGGCCCGGCCATCTCGGCTCGGAATGCGTAAGGCGGCGCGTTCTGCGCCATCCACTCGATCTCTTGCCACACGCGCGCGGGCTTGACCTCCAAGGCGCAGAGCGTTTGCCCCGGGGGCGCGCCGCACGTGGGCGCGTGGTAGCAGGGGGCGCAGTGGACCGCGGCATAGAGCGACCGCACGTGGCGGTAGTGCACGGCTCGCGCCTCCGGCGGCACGCTCGTGAAGTAGGCGACCGTCTTGACGCCCAGCGCTTCGGCCAAGTGCAGGACACCGGTATCGGGCGTTACCAAGTAATCCAGCGAGGCGACGACCGAGAGCAAGGTCGGGATCGTCAAGTGCCCCGCGAGTGAGCGCACCCCCGCCGCCGCGAGCCGCGGGGTGAGCTGATGCACACGGTCATCGATCAGCACCGCGCGGTAGCCATGATCGAAGGCACGCTCGGCGAAGTCCTCGACGTAGGTCGTCGGCCAATTCCGCATGCCCGACTGCGAGTGCGAGCCGACGACAATTCCGACGACCGGCCGCCCGTGATCGAGCGCCCCGGTTGTGGATTTGCCCTGCAAGCGCTCAAGGTCGGTCGCGTGGAGGGGATAGGACCAGTCCAAGGGCTCGCCGCCGTTTAACAGATAGCGGGCGAAAACTCCGATCCGGTCGTAGCGCTCCCGGCCGTCGCGCTCGGAGTAGCCACGAAGATCGATCACCCACGGGAGTCGCCCGTGGAGATCGGCTAGGGCGCAGACCCGGTGAAGGAACCCGCCCGGCTGCCCTAAGAGGCAATTCCGGAGGAGCGGCACGAACTCGTGCGCCGTCGCGTAGGTGAACCGGAGCCGGGGGAACCGATGTGCCAACTCCCGGAGTGCCGGGAGCACCATCAGCACGTCGCCGAGCCCGCCCGTCCGGACGATCGGGATCTCGGAGTCGGCCGGCGCCCGCGTGAGCCGGGAGGGGTGAACCACCTGGAGCTCGTGGTTCGGGTCGATGAAGCCTTGCGATAGCAGGAAGAGATAGTCGCCTTCGGGCACGTCCTGAGGCTCGCCACGGCGGAACGCGCGTCCGTTGTGGACATAGGTGAGGCTTCGCGCCAGGACCACCTGAGGCACGGTCATCCTTTCTCGACTGTCTCGCCCCTACGGGTAGGCTGGGGCGGGGGAGGCGGACGGCTACTCAAGAGCCGGGTGAGTCGTCTTGGCCTTTAGGCCTTCTGTCCCCTTCGGCGAAGCGCGTTTCCAGCCGGCCCCGGAGAACCCGTGGGCAACCGGCCAGAGCTACCGCGCTTCGCCGAAGGTCGCAGGCTACGAGAGCGTTACCCCGTTAGTTGATGCAGGCGACACAGCGCCCGGCCGGGAGAGCCGCCGGCACGCAGGTCGAAGCACACGGCATGAGCTGCATGCAGTCGACCATCGCCGTCGCATCCTCGTTGAACACGAGCGCATCGAACCGGAAGGTCCAGATGAGCCACGTCAGGTGCCGCGGTCCATCGCGCCACCGCTCGAACGTGATGTTCTTCTGGATCCCCACGACCAGGTTCGCCGGGTCCGTGATCACCATGAACGTCCCCGTGGACGTCGAGAGCGACTCGCACCCGCAGGCGCGGATGTTGGTCGGGATCAAGGGCACGGGCACGATCGGGGTGGACATGTGCTCGCGCGGGACCGGGCCCAAGAGCGAGCGATCGCCGAGAACCGTCTCCCGACCCTGATGGAGCTCTGCGTAATCGACCCACATGTCGCTCGGCATGTAGATCCGGAGCTGCTCGGGATTCCGGCGATACTTGGTCGGCAGGGCGCGCTGGAGGCAGTTCAGCTTGTGGAAGGTGATCGCCCGGTTGCCGGCTTCGCCCGTGAACCCGCCACCGTTCAGGATGTGCCCTTGCTGGAGCTGGCGATACCACATATCGCGGGCACCCATGACGGCGTTGTTCACGTTCGAGGGATCGGTGTAGCTCCCGTTCGTGTTCCCCATCCACGCGATCCGCTCGGTCTCGTTCGCGATTGTCTCGGCCGTCATCCGCATGATCTGCTGCTCCAACTGCGGGCCGGTGATCCCGTCCTGCAAGTCGTCATCGCAGAGGAAGAACTTGGCGTCGAGACTGATGGTCTTCAGGCACTTGTTCGTATTCGTGATCGAGACCGATTCGGTCGGGGTCTCGTTACACGTGGCGAGCCGAAGGATGCCGCTCGAGAGATTGATGAAGCGGATCGTCTGCTCGTTCGTGGTCATGCGCTCGACCGAGGCCTCGCGGAACATCTGGGACTCATCGACCACGTAGTCGATGAGCCGGTCTGCCTCCTCGGGCTGGATCAAGCACGGAGCGACGGTACGGAGCAGGAACTTGGCCTGCTCGTACTTCGTGAGGCGCCGACCCTCGGTCACCGATGACGGTGCCGCGAGCAGCGCGTGTCCTTGGGATAGCACTTGCGTCCCCTCCTTGGAACTTCCGGCACGGAACGTCCCTGTCCCGTGATGCCCGGGGTGGTTTCCCTACGTACGCGCGAGCGCTCGCCGGCTGCGAAGGTGCGCGCAGACCTCGTACACATTCTTGGCAAGGAATGACGCCCCGTTGAACATCTTGACCGACTGCTCCATCGAGTCGCAGTAAGTCGGGACGTCCGTCGGTTCGCCGACAAACTTCTTCGCTTCCTCAAGATCGACTCCGAGAGCCGCGAGGAAGGCGCCGAGCCGCTTCTCGGCAAAGATGGGCCAGCGCTGGCCGGGCGGGTGCGTCACCTTTTCGGCGTAGCACTTGGCCAGGAAGGCGACGGTCTCGGGATCGCGGGCGAGGAGCTGATCGGCACCCGAGAGCCGCACGTCGGAGAAGAACTTGGGCGGTCCCTGCGGGTCCTCGTCCACGTGCATCGACTTGAAGTAGGTCGCACTCATGGGTCGCTCCTTATCGCCGGGCGATGCGGGGGAGCCCGCCGCCGTTACGCGCCGCGTTCCGCTCCGAGGCGGTCACCGGAGCGCCGAGAATGGTCGAGTACTCGACCGGCGTACCGCTCGAGGCGGGGGCGACGGTCTTCACCATGAGCCGATTCGGGGGCGGGCTCGCGGCACTGACGCGCTTCGGCTCGGCCGAGGGCGCGGCGACGCCGGCGCCGACCAAGTCCGGGAGCTCGTTGTCGCCGGGCTCCTCCATCGCCGGGCCGGCCCCGCCCGTGAGCGCTTGGACGAGCGTCTCGACCGTCGCCTCGAGCCGGGCGATCCGGTCGTCCGAAGACGGCGCCGCCACGATCGGGGCCCCGGCCGCGGCACCATCCTTGGCACCATCGGCCGGGGCAGTCGGCGCCGACTTGGCGGGCTCCATGATCGGATTCCCGGAACCCGCCGCGGGGGCGGGCTCGGCTACGGCCGCGGGGGCAGCGGGGGCGGTGGCCGGTAGGGTGACGCCAGCGAGGCCCGCCAGCGTATGGATCAGCTGGCCCTGCCCATGGATCATCTGGCCTTGCTGCTCGATCACGAGCCGCAGGTCCTCCCGTGACTTCACTTGCTCAGACATGAGTCCCTCCACGCGGGACTCCACGCCCCGCAGATACTCGACCAGCTTGCGCCCGGGGCGCGGCTCACGGATTCCCAAGAAGCGCTTGAAGAGCGTGCGCCAGCGGTTCTCGCCCTGGAACTTGACGGCCGGCGGCCCGGTCGGCTGGACCTTGAGCGACTTCCCCAGCCCCAAGCTCATCGCCGCCGCATTGATCAAGCCCTCGGGCTGCGTCCCGTCGGGCACGAGGATCTTCGTCTCATCGTTCGGGTCGCCGAACTCGCCCCGCACCATCTGGCAGGCCGAGACCGCGGCATCTTCCGGGAGCCCCATGTCGGTTGCTTGCGTCAGGCAATCGGCGAGACTCCATTCGGTCGGGGTCGATGGCACTTCGATTGCCGCAGGCTCGTCCTCGAGCGGCACATCGGTTGCCATCTCTTCGGGCACCGGGGGTGCTACGTCCTTGCCTTCGGGCACGATCCCGTCGGGGCACTTCCGTCCGCGCGTGATCATCTTTTCCTCCTGCAATGTAAGTTCGCCCCGTGTGATCGCGTCCTCGCACTCGGCCAGCATCTTCAAATCGGCGACCGAGGCGTCGTGGCCCGCCATATCGGCCCGGAGGACATCCGTAAAATTGCCGAGCGCATCGGGCTGGCCCGCTGCCTCGCAGAGGGTCGGGGTCGGCATGTCGCCGCGAGCGAGGCATTCGGTGTAGTTGACCCCGGGGGCGAGGGTCGGGGAGATCCCCGCCTTGGAGCCAGGGGCGCCCTTGAAGAAGCGCCAGCGGCGACCGGTGGCCGGCCGATCGACGCCCGCGACTTCCGTGACCTCGCCCGCAATGATCTCGCCTACGTAGTCAAGTTCCTTGGCGCCGGCAATCAGCTCGCGAATGGACTTCATCCGATCCCCATCTCGGCCTTGGACGGCACCAGGTGAAGCGGGACAACGCCCCACTGGCCCTCGATCGAGTAGCCCGTGAGCCGGCCCGACTTGACTTGCTCCCAGGCTTCCGGGTGCCACTTGACCCCCATGACCCAGGCGCCGCGGGGGAAGTCGGGATCACCCGAGCGGGCAATGAAGGACTCGACGGGCTCACCGGCCGGGCGGCCGTCCGTCATCTTGAGCCCCGTGATGTGCATCAAGTTCATGCCGCCCTTCCGGGCGATGAACTCGTGCGCCATCTTCCGGACTTCATCTTCGGTCGCGTACTGGCCCTGGAGATCCACCTCCCAAGGCGCGTACACGACATCGTAGGTGATCCGCTCCTGCGCCTTCTCGGGCGAGGTCACGAACTTGCAGCCCGTGACGTCGAGCCGCGCCGCCGGGGCCGGCTCGGCCAGCGCCTTGACCACGGACTGGCGGATCAATGCGCCGGGGGAGACGTCCGACTGAGCGATCGCGCGGATGATGTCCATATTCCACTGGACCCAGCCCGCGGCCCCGGAGCCGCCCGGGGTCGAGTCCACCATCCGCTTCGGCACCCGGACGTCGATAATCTGCTTGTGGTTATTAGGGCGGCCGATCCCGACGCGAACGACAGCGCCGCCGGAATCCGGGATCACCCGGCTATCGATCCGGTCGTAGAGGTTCTCGGCACCGCGAGAGCGCGAGACCGGCACGATCCAGAACCCGCCTTCGGAGAAGACGGGGCCACCCCACGGGATGCCTTTCGCTTGGTGCGGGGTAGAAACGAAACGGCCGTGGCCCGAGACCGGAGGCCGCTGCCCGGCTGCTTGCGGCAACGTAGCGGCCTTGGCTGGCCCGCTGGGAGCCGACGCAAAGCCGTACGCCTGGGCCACGGCTCGCCATGCGACCCCCGAGGCGTAGCGCTCGCTCGCAGGATCGTCGGCCTTGCCGAACATCTGGAAGGTCGTATCGTGCATCCGGTCGTAGATCTCGCGCCCGTAGGCGGGAAGCGACGCCGGGTCCTGAGTCGCGTAGGCACCGGCGGCCGCCGCCTTCTCTGCGTCGGGATCCGTATCGGTGGGCTCCACTCGTCGATCCTCCTTCGTTCCTGGGGCGGACTTCCCGGCGGCTGCCTCTTCGGCTAGCCGCTCGTTCACCCGCCCAAGCTCGCCGGCCAAGGTCTGTAGCCCGCGCGCATCTGCCGTCCGCGCGCGGCTGGAGATGGCGCTCAAGGTCCGGGTCGCCGGGTGCTCACGGCCGAGGGTCGAGCGCGCCCTTGCGGTCGCCCGGTCCACGAGCCCTGCCAAGCGCTGCCGGCCGGCGGCCGCTTCCTGCGGGTTCGTCGTGCCAGCAACCGCGAGCGCCACCCCGCGCGCGTCGAGCGCATCGTTCGCGGCCCCGCCAGCGCCTTCGGACGAGAACCGGCCGTGATCGTCGCGCACGTACTCGCGCTTGCCGTCCTGCGGGGTCGAGTAGGAATAGGAATCCGGCGCCGCCGCGGCAGCGGTGGCCGGCTCGGCGATCGGGGGCCCGGTCGGGACGATGGTTCCATCCGGCAGCGGGACTTCGTGGTAGTGCGGGTCCTCGGCCTTCGTCCCTTGCACTCGTCCCCCCAAAAGATAGAAGCCCCGCCCGGGCTTGCGCTCGGGCAGGGCTTCGTGAGCCTCGCGACTGGAGATACGTGGCGACTTGTTACGGCACTTCTAGTTGCGTGTCAAGGATTTTTTTGGCCATTGCGACCGGGAGGGCCCGGAGGGTGGTGGATTAATGCCCGCCGTTGGCGGCAACGTTCGCACTTCACCACGACCGTCCAGGGATGCGGCAACTCGCCCTCGAATTGAATCTGGTCGGGCGCCAACTGAATGATATCGCCGGGTCCGTTGCGCGCAACCTCA
>Ga0247788_1000026_pt1 | contig 12486 bp, 15 predicted proteins | sample UWRJS156409C4_FD_179910 | JGI IMG/M metagenome (GOLD analysis project Ga0247788, IMG submission 179910) | Soil microbial communities from Arlington Agricultural Research Station in Wisconsin, United States - UWRJ-S156-409C-4 | ecosystem: Environmental > Terrestrial > Soil > Agricultural land...
CTGATCGCTCGCGCGGCCGTCTTCCGCGAGAGCGCCTCGAAGTCCGGGTTCAAGTGGTACGGCTTCAACAGCGGGCTGCACGCGACCCCGGCCCTGGCGCTCTCTGGCGACAAAGACTTGGCGGTCGGGCGCGATCTGCTGGTCGCGCGCAACTTGCTGGTCAGCGGCACGACCCGCCTCGTCGGCAACGTCACCCTCGACGGGACGATTAACGGCAACGCCACCCTGACGACGCTGACGACCACCGGGCTGGCCACCCTCGACAGCCTGGCCGTGGTCAACAACGCCATCATCAGCGGGACCAGTCTGAGTTTGCGGCCGACCACAGGCTCAGCCGCTTTCGATCTGTCGCCGGTCCAGAACGGCCAACACAGCCGCATCTTGCTCTCGACCAACGGTGGCGCACAGAGGCTGTACCTGGAGATGGCAGGATCGACGGAAGCGGGTTACCCGAGTAACGGGGTGGGTGACGCTTACCTGTACACCTCGGGCGCGACGGCCGGGCGGCTGCACCTGGGGGCGTACAGCCAGATGCGCGTGGTCATGGACACTGGCCAGACCCGCTTCTTCGGGGACGGGCTTGACCTGGCGGGACTGGTCACGACCGGAGCGCGCCAGGGCCGCTGGCGGCTCGGTGAGCCGGCGATCTTGCCCTACACTCAGCTTCACGTTCAGTCGCGGTACGCGGGTGACGGGATCCTGATCGGCAACAGCCTCAGCTACCCGCACGCCGTTACGCTCACCAACAACGCGCAAGGCGTCGGCAGCGGCAGCGCACACCTGTACCTGTTCCAGTGTCCAGGCGCGGGCTATATGGGGTCGATCAACGACGGCGGCCTGTACACCTCGGGGTCGAGCGCTGGGCGGCTGATCCTGGGGGCGTACGACCAGCAGCGCATCATCATCGACAGCGAGCAGACCCGCTTCTTCGACCGTAGCGCGGCGGACCGCGCGGCCATGATCACCTACGGCGTCTACGCGGGGCGCTGGCGGCTGGGCCAGCCGGCGATCACCCCGTACACCAAGCTGCACATCGAGACGGACTGGAACGGCGACGGGATCACCATCGGCAACAACAGCGGGTATGCCCAGGGGATCTCGCTCGGCAACAACGTCGGCGGCCCGCCCAACTCCAACAACACCCTGTGGCTGTTCCATACCCAGGCCGGTGGCGGCTGGGTAGGTGGGGCCAACGAGAGCGGCCTGTACACCTCGGGAGCAGCCGCCGGCGCACTGGCGCTGGGTGGCCAGGACGCGGTCAGGATTCGGCTCAGTTACAACAACATCATCTTCGGCCACGGGGCGACCGAGTACGCATGGATGGCCAACGGCGGCTACTGGGGCTTCCGTACGTCCGTCCCACAGCGCACCGTCCACATCGTGCCGGCCTTCCCCGGGGACGGGATCCTGATCGCGGGCGGTGGCGGCCAGGATCCGATCCTGACCCTGATGAACAGCGCCGATCAGAACTACGCCAACGCCACTGGCCACCTCGGCCTGGTGAACGCCAACGGCCAGTTCATCGGCGGCAGCCTGGGGAATGACGTTGTTCTCTTCTCGGGCGGATCATACCCGGGGCGACTCATCCTCGGCTCAGCCGGTGCCATCCGCATGGTCCTCGACCCGAGCGGCACCGTCTCGGTGAACTCGTACAACCTTGGGATCCGCTTCGGGGTCAAGCAGACTTCAAATGGCGCGACCGGCGGCACCCGCCTCTACCACGCTGGCACCGACTCCATCTTCTTTTCGCAGTGGGTCGGGGACAACAACGTCTTCAACATCCAGGCCAATTCGGGCTACGCGGTGACCGTGCGCCAGGACGCCGCGCTCTACCCCAGCCACAACCAGGTGTCGGATCTCGGTGGACCCAACATCATGTGGCGCTACTGCTACTTCACCGCCATTGGGGTGCAGCTTGGCGCGAGCGGCCCAAGTTACCAGATCCAGCTTGGGGCAGACTCGGCGGTGAAACCCGGCACCTCGACCTGGTCCAACGTCTCCGACGCCCGATCCAAGGACCAGCAGAGCATCCAGGCGTTTGGGGATGGCCTCGCGGTCGTCCAGCGGCTGCGTCCGATCCGCTACCGCTACAACGGCGACTTCGTGACGCCGAAGGGCGGGGCGTTCGTCGGGTTCGCGGCTGAGGAACTGGTCGAAGTCGCGCCAGACCTGGTGCGCCGCGCCAAGATGAAACGACAGCCCGAGGACGATGAGGCGGTCGAGATGTTGACGGTCAACCTCCACCCGCTGTTCTTTATGCTGGTGAACGCCGTCCAGGAACTGGCCTCACGGGTCGAGCAACTTGAAGGGAACGCTGCCTGATGGCCGACATCAAAGAGGTCTGGATCGACAACGTCGTGCTGACGATCACCGAGGTAGGCGGGGTCTTCAGCGTGCGCGGCCAGGGGCGGACCTACGCTGAGGACGGGCGCACCGTACGGGTCTACGGGCCGACCGACCTGACCCCGACCATGACGAATGCGGACAAAGCCTGGGTGACCCAGTGGCTGAAGCGGGCGCACGAGACGATCCAGGATGACTTCGACATCCCTGACACCGACCTGCTCCCGGAGTCGCCACTGCCGTCGCTGACCCCGCCGTTGCCGCCTGAGCCAGAGGTGCAGGCGCGTGTCATCTACGGACCAGATGGTCCGATCTTTCCCTAGGAATGCCACGACAGAAAGGCCGACGCATGACAGCACCCACCCTAGAGACCCCGGCCATCCACGACCAGCCCGGTGTCAACGGAACCGACCCGACCCGCGCCAAACTCCTGACCGAGGACGAGTTGGCCTACCTTCGACGGGTCACCGACGGCTTCAAGCGGGCCGCCGATCTGGAGGCGCAGGCGACCGCCGCTGAACGGCAGGCGGCTCAGGCGCGCTCGCAGGCGACCGCACTCGCGGGTGCCTACGAGTCCTGGACGACACATCTGATCGAGCGGTACCAGCTGAACCCCGAGACGGATCGGATCGATGCGGACACGGGACGGATCGAGCGTGCGGCCCGCTGATGACCGCTGCGGACCCGTACGTCTACTGGAGCGCTGATCAGATCGCCCGTGCGTCGGACTGCCCGCTGACGGCAGTCCAGACCCACTGGCCGATGGTTGCGCACGAGTTAGACCTCTGCGGGATCTACACCCCGTCGGTCTGTATCGGGGTGATCGGGACGACGGCTATCGAAGGGGCCAGCACCTTCACGCCAGTTCGCGAGGCGTACTACCTGGGCGAGCCGGAGCCGGCCGAGAGCCACCGCAAGACGCTGCCCTACTACCCCTTCTATGGACGCGGGCATGTCCAGCTGACACACCGTGGCAACTATGAGAAGTACGGGGCGCGGATCGGGGCGCTCTGGGGCCAGAGTGATCTGCCGCTGGTCGAGCAGCCTGACATGGCGCTCGATCCCGGAGTCGCGGCGGCGGTGATCGCGCTCTGGTTTCGGGACACCCGCGCACTGCCCACCAGCAGCTATCCAGAGGGGTACAGCCTCGTCCAGGCGTGCGAGGAGCGCGACTGGGAATGGGTGCGACGGCTGGTCTACGGCGGGTCCGACGCAGCTGGAGCGCAGCGGATCGCGCAGATCGAGACCGACCTGGGACCAGCAGGAGGTGCTGTCGTGAGTGGCCTGCCCGTCTTCGACGCCGCCTGTCCGGCCATTGCTCAAAATGACCAATGGTCGTGCGCTCCCACCAGTGCGCGCTGGTGTCTGACCGCGTACGGACGGCAGCCATCTGAGCAGTGGGTTGAGACCAGCATGATCACGGAAAACGTGGTCTCGACCGGACTCGGACTCCTCAATGCCTCTGGATCTGACCTCGCACGCTGGTTCAATCGCCACTACGGCGAGTTCGGGTTCGAGGCGTCCAACGACGCGTCGGTCAGCTTCGATGACGTGGCCCAGGAGGCCCAGGCAGGACTGCACCCACTTATGCTGGGCGGAAGAGGCTGGTACCACTGGACCGGCGTCCGTGGATTCGACGGCACCCACATCATGCTGGCCAATCCCAGTCCCGGATATATGGGCGTGGCCCAGACCCTCTCCAGGGAACAGTTCAGCTTCCTGGGCGGCTTCAGCATGGTCCGTCTGACCCACCCCGAGGCCGAGTCCGAGACGCCGCCACCGCCCATCGATACCGATGACCCATATGCACCATGGCGCGGTCATATTGGGTCCGGTCTTATAGAACTCATGGCCCAGGATTCCACGCTGCCTGCCCAGCGACGGTCAACCTGGCTGCCACTGGGCGCGCCGGCTCCGGCAGACGTGGAAGAAGCGTACGGCCAGAACGGCACGCGGTACTACTGGCTGCTCACGGTCGGACGTGGGCATCGACAGAAGCCAGACTAGGAGGAACGATGAGCAACGAACAGCCCACCGTCGATCCCGTGGAGATCACGATCACCGCCAGGGACGCCAAGAACAACGCCGCCAGCTACCACTTCCAGTTCACCCCCTTGAAGCCGGGCGTGGAAGAAGCGGTAGATGATTTGAAACATGGGTTCACCGGCCAGATCGACCGTCGGATTACCCAGGTGGACTCGGAGCGGTGAGCGTGCGGGCGGCTCCTGCTGCGGAGGTGTACGGGCGACGGGCCATCCCGAACCCGGGCGACCTCTGGTACCTGTTGGCTGACCGCACGCCTGAGGTGTTCGACCTCCATCCGCCGCCCGCGCGACTCATCCTACGCGGGGAGCCGTACAACCGCCCTGACGAGCCGACCGACGTGGCCTGCGCGCTGTTGGCGGCGCTGCACGCCTCACCCCAGCGGATCGGGCCGTCGCGGCTGCCCTCGGTCGCGTGGCTGGACCGTGCGATCCGCACGCTGGAAGGCGCGGTCGGTCCGTCGGTCAGCATCCGCTCCGGCTGCGGCGTGCTGAAGCAGCTAGGCGTCATCACGGGCTACGCCTGGACCTATGACGCGGGCGAGATCGTGCGCTGGTTGCAGACGGGCCAGAGCGGGCTGGTGCTGGGGATCGATTGGTACGCGGCGATGTCGCGGCCCGACCGGACGGGAATGATCCGCGCCTGGGGCAAGGCGATGGGCGGGCGAGCCATCCACGCCTGGGGCTATGATGCGAAGGCCGACGCAGTGCTGGTGCAGAACAACTGGGGTGCTGACTGGGGCGGCTGGTCCACGAGGACGGGCCGCCACGACTTCCGGGGGTGCGCCAGGTTGCCCGTCGAGGATCTGAAGCGGCTGCTGGCCGACAACGGTGAGGCGGCTGCCCTGTTCAAAGACCCCGGCTTTACCCGCTTTACTGAGGTGGCGCGGTGAGGATCGGCGTCTGCATCAACAGCCGTCTGCCTGTCGTCCCACGGCAGCTTGATGCGCTGGGTGCCTCGGCGGTCTCGGTGCGGCTGGCCCCCTCCGGCGAGCGCACCCACCAGCTGAACGACCTGGCCGCCATTCGCGACAGTGGGCGAGACATCCTTGGGGTGATCGACGCCTCCAGCTTCACTAGCCCGCTGGACTGGCGAGGCGGACTGGATGTCGTTCTCGACTACCTGCACGATCTGGTCAGCAACCAGCTGATCACCCAGGTGGCGGTCGGGCGGGAGTGGGACGATGGGATCACCGACGATCTGCTGGATGATCCACTGGTCAAGCCGCGCGGCGGGTACGGCTCCTGGGTACTCTCCGCTGCTGACCTGGCCGAGATGCTGGATCGGGTGGATGCCAGGCTGGGCGTCCCACGTCCCGTGCCGCTCCTGCTCGGTGGGATCTGCTCCGGACACGCGGCGGTGCTGCGGACGCTTGACCTGAGCCGTGTCGATGGCGTCTGTGTCCATCCCTACGGGTCAGGCGTGGACACAGTGGGCGACGATGTCCTGAACCACCACCTGGACGCGGTCGTCTCTGAAATCAACGCTCAGGGCCGTACAGGGCAGGTCAGCATCCTGATCGGGGAGTTGGGACGGTCGGACCTGGAGGTCTCGCGCGAGGTGATCGCGGACTGGTTCGCGCGCACGCTCCAGCTGCTGGAGGACCGTGGCGACATCGACGCCGTGTTCGTCTACACGGACTCCGACCGGTCGACCGCAGGGTACGGGCAGTTCGATCAGCTAGGTCAGCCGAAGCCCAGCGTCCCGGTACTCGCAGCCATCACTGAGCAGATTGACACCGGTGGCCCGTTAGTGGGCATCCCAAGTGATCCCGATGAGGATCCCGACGAGGACAGCTTCAGCGAACCAGACGCGGTCTGGATGGATGAGCAGTTGACGCCCGCAGGGATCGCACGGGCGCTGTCCGGCGACACCGAGCCGGAGATGATCGAAGCGGTCGAGAGGCTCTGGGGTCACCTCTGGCCGTGGTTTGAGCATTACGGGCTGGTCGATGACCTGTCCGCCAAGATCACCCTGCTGGCGGCGATCTGGGTGCAGACGGACGGCTGGCTGACCCCGCAGGAAGAAACGGGGTCGTACGACCGCCTGGAACGCCTCTACGGACGGGAGAGTCGGAGCGGGCTGGCGCTGGGTAACCGCTACCACGGGGATGGGTATCGCTACCGTGGGCGGGGCCTCGCCTCCCTGCGTGGACGGGCGGCGTACGCCAACTACGGGCCGCTGCTGGATCTCCCGCTGGAGGATGAGCCGGACCTGTTGATCGATCCCACCGTGGCCGCCGGCGCACTGGTGATGCAGTTCGTCCACCACGAACTGTTCGAGACGGCGCACCGGGGTGACCTGTTCACGTTCTGGTCAGCGCTCTCGCCGGGGCGCAACGGCTACCCGTCGTTCGCCCAGGCCGTGGTGTCGCTCTGGACCCACGGCAGCGACGGTGCGGCGCGGGGTGTCGAGCCAAATGGGGAGGACGAGGCCATGTGGCGGGAGCGGTACGAGTCAGCCATCGAGCAGGTGGAAGCCATGGCCGAGACCCTCTATGCGCAGCAGCGGAAGCTGGAGGCGCTGGGGAATCCGCCAGAGACGCCCAGCGAGAAAGAAACCAAGAAGGTCTGGGTGGAGGCGGGGAAGACCGCCAGACGCTGGCAGGACCACGCGCACGCTGTGGTGACCGATACGAGCGATGTGCTGAGGGCGATGGCCGAGGGACTGATCGAGATAGGGTTTCCAGAACAGGAGGCAGAGGGTGGCCGAGAAGAAGAAGAGCAGCAGCAGCAAGAGCAAGAGCAGTAGCAGCAGCAAGAGTAAGCCGAAGGTCGTGGCCGTCAAGAAGACGACCGTCAAGAAGCCACCCATGATGCCGCCGGATTTGATGGCGATGCTGGGTGCGCCTCCAGGGCTACCTCCTGGCATGGGGCCAGGCGGACCAGTTGGGCGGCGGCCACTGCGGCGGCGGCCGGTGCGGTACTAGGAGGCTAGAATGGCGGTCCGAACGACGCCCGCATGGTTCTCACTCGGACGGATCCTGGCGTTCGTCGCGCTGATCCTGGTGGTCTTGAGCATGGTCATCCCCGGCGTGCCAGAGTGGCTGCTGGGGATCGCGGTGATCCTGCTAGCCATCGCCCTGCTGATCGGCTAGGAGGCGCAGCCGTGGCCAAGCTGACCGCGAAGGGACGGTAGAGTATCCTATCCACGATATTACGTTTTGGATAGGGTATGGCGAAGAGCAACTATCAGCGGGTCAAGGAGTGGCGGGAGAAGCCAGAGAACAAGGCCAAGATCGCAGCCCAGGCCAAGCGCTGGCGTGAGCGGAACCCCGAGGCTCGGCAGGCCATTGTTGATCGACACCGCGAGGCGAACCTTGACCGCATCCGCGAATTGGACAATGCGAACCAGAAGAAGCGACGAGGTGATCCCGAGGGGAATCGTCGGCGTTTGTTGGCATTCAAGGCCAGGAAGGAAGCTGAGCGGGTGGCCCTGGCTGGGCGGCCACGACCCACGGTCTGTGAACTCTGTGGCGACGAGGGAAAGACGGTCTTCGACCACTGCCACCAGCGGGGCCACTTCCGAGGTTGGCTCTGCGACCGGTGCAACCGCGTACTCGGGTCGGTCAGGGATGACATCGCTCTGCTGAGCAAGATGATCGCGTACCTGGAGCAGGCCAATGGCAAAACTGACCACGAAGCAGAGGAAGAAGATGAAGACCTCGACGTTCGCGATCCCGGAGCGTCGAGCCTATCCCATAAATGATCGTAGTCATGCACGCAATGCACTGTCTCGTGTTTCACAGCACGGAACGGACAAAGAAAAAGCCCGGGTACGCGCCGCTGTCAAGCGACGGTACCCGGGCATCGGCAAGAAGAAGTAGGGGACGGCCATGCACGACACCAACCTGCCGCGAACGGAAGCTGAGTTCGTTGCGTACGAGCGGACCCACAAGCAGCACGCGCTCGGGCGTCTGTTGCAGGGCATCGGCATCGTGATCTTCGCCGTCGCCGTCCTGCTGTACGTTCTCTGGCTGACGCTGTCGTCAGTCAAGGCGACTGCCTTTGATGCGGATGGAGTTCGCTGTTATGCGAAGGCCATGCAGGTGGTTTGCATCAAGACGGCCAACCCCTGACCGATGGATCGCGTCGGGCTGTTCATCGTGCTGCTGGTGATGGCCATCCTGGCGATCATGACCTACATCGAGTTGTGGTGAGTGGGGACGCGGATGTTCGAGTTGGCGATGGTCGGGTTGATCGTGGTGTTTTTCTGGGTGGCCGTGGCGGTGTTGCTGAATCGCGTGGGTGAGGAGTAGCCCTCAGCGGAAGTCCCGCGAGAACGGGTCGTAGCGGTCGGATCGATCCATGTACTCGCAAGCAGCGGCGGGCGGACACCGATCCGACGCGGTGATCCAACCGTAGGCGCTGCTCATCCCCCAGATCACCAGGATGACGAACGCCCACCTTGTAAGTTCGCAGTCCACGCCATCAAAGACGTTACTCCAAGCCTCCCTGAACGAGAGCGGTGGCTTGCGTGGCCTGGGAGGAGCGGGCGGGCCGCACGGTGGGCATTTGGCGAACCCGGGAAGTTCCTTCCCGTTCCACTTGAACCACGGGCAGTGCGGTTCGTGCGGGTTAGGCTCGGGCATCGGGAGTCTCCTCAGGGGTGTCTGGGTTGCTGCGGTCATAGGCGAGCGCCTGCCGCGCCTCAGCTTGTGAGCGCTGGTCGATCTTCTCGCGCTCCACCCTGAGCGCGACCAGGAACTGGCCCAGCTGATCACGGTCCAGGTCCATGCGATCCAGGACCGTCATCATCGCCTCGTCGCCTTCGGCGGCCCCCGCCGCCTCCAGCAGGAACGTGGCGATCTCGCGGGCTTTGGCGGGGCTGAGCAGGGTCGTCGGGCGACTGATCGTGACCTGCACCAGCCCACGGCGGGTGGTCGCGCCATAGATCGCGGTCACCTCGATCTCGTTGTCCTCAAACATCGGCATCGGGTATCTCCTCAGGTCGTGCGCGGAACGACGAGCGCGAGCCGAGATCGATCAAGGCCGCAATGTACCCGTCGCTGAAGTCTTCCTGCGAGCAGCGCCTGCGTGTCCGCCGCTCGTACGCTTCGAGCAGCCGCCGTCGCATGAACGGGGTCAGGTCCGAGACCTTCACGTCAGAAGATGGGGGTAGGGGAGCGCTCACTGTACTCATCCAATCCACGAAACCCGGTCGTCTCGGGGTTCCAGATCAAATTGCAGTCACCGGTCGCCCCGTTGCGGTTCTTCAGCACCAGCAGGTTGGCGATTCGGTTCAAGTCGGTGTTCTTGTTGTAGTACTCGTCACGGTACAGGCCCAGCACCACGTCCGCGTCCTGCTCCAGCGTGCCGGACTCCCGAAGGTCGGACAGGATCGGCCGCTTGTCCTGACGGTTCTCGACGGCGCGCGACAACTGCGACAGCGCCACGATGGCGATGTTCTGCTCCATCGCCAGCGCCTTGAGGCCGCGCGAGATCTCACCCAGTTCCGCCACGCGGTTGCGCTCCTGGCCGGGCGCGTGGACCATCTGGATGTGATCGATCACCACCAGGTCTAGCCCGTAGCGGGCCGCCTGGCGGCGGACCTTGGCGCGAATGGCGTTGATGGTCTGGCTGCCAGAGGAGTCCAGCACGATGTTGGTCTCCGCCAGCCGCCCGAACGCCTTCCCCATGATGTCCTGCTGCGACTGCGTCAGCGAGCGGGCGTCATCGAGCGTCGTCAGCGGGATGCCGCTGGTGGTGGCCACCATCCGCGCCAACAGCTGCGGGACGCTCATCTCCAGGCTGAACACGGCGACCTTCAGTCCGAAGACGCTGGCGGATCGGCCGACGATCTCCATGCTGAGCGCCGTCTTGCCCATGGCCGGTCGACCGGCCAGGATGACGAGGTCACCACGACTGAAGCCGCCGCGCAGGTACTGATCCAGGTCGCGGTAGGTGGTCGGCAGTCGCCCGGACTCCAGCGGCTGGTTGGGGTCGCGGTCGTAGGCTATTGACAGCTGGTCGAGGTACGCCTGCAGGCCCGGCACGATCCCGACGAAGTCGGCCGAGACAGCGGACCCGGCCACCCCGGCCAGGATCGCCTCGCACCGTTCCATCGCGGCCTCGGTGGTGAACTGGCCCTGGAACCCGAGTGAGGCGATCTGGCCGCCAGCGGAGATCAGCCGCCGCATGAACGCCGCCGTCGCCACGAGGCGGGCGTACGCCTCGGCATGGATCGGGGTCGGCACCACGCCCAGCAGGCTCCCCAGGTAGAGGATGTCGTCCGCCTGCCCGGAGCGCTCCAACTCATCGATCAGGGTCAGGTAATCGACGGGCTGGTCGCGCTCGTACAGGTTCAGCATCGCCTGGTAGATGGTGCCGTTCTGCTCACGGTAGAAGTCGCGGGCCGCGAGTGACGCTGAGAGGCGACCGATCACCTCGCGGTCGAGCAGGACCGATCCCAGGACCGCCGCCTCAGCTTCCAGGTTCTGCGGCGGCAATCCCTCAGGGCGCTCGGATCGGTACGGGCGGATCTCGGATGACATGGGCAGCGGTCTCCTCAGGGGTGTCTTCATCAAGGGCGTGATAATACGCGGCGGTTTCCAGGTGGAACTCGTCACCGAGTCCGTTGGCAATCATCAGATCCCGGGCAACCTGCTGCCAGTCCAGGACGGGGGCAAAGCCCCAGACGAACAGAAAATGGTCGGTCTCCCACGGATCCAGTTTCAGCACGCGGGCGTATGCTACCGCGATGCGGCGCTTCGGGATGACGCGCCGCCCTTCCTCGAAGTCCTGGATGTACGCGCTGGGATGCGCAGCGGCTCCGCTGTCACGGGCGAGGGCGTTGCGCGTGATGTTGCGCCGCTCACGGTAGTACGCGAGCAGTTTGCCAGGGGTGTCGCAGTCATCCATGTGCATGGGACACCCCTGAGCGGTACGGACTCACCTCGCGGCGCGCCACCTTCACGTCCAGGATCGCCCCATGCAGTTCGTGCTGCGCCGCCAGGATCCGCTGGCAGATCCGGTCGAGCGCCATGCGGCGACCGAGATCCACCAGTTGATCCTGATCCAGCGGCAGCATCTGGCAGGTGTCGATGGTGTCCGCCGCTTCGGCCAGCGCGTCGTAGTACCGCTCCAACAAGGCGTCGAGCGTGTTCAGGGTGGCCTCGAATTCCTGGTCATCGGTCAGCCAGGAGGGGACAGGCTCCCCACTGCTGGGGAGCCTGTCCTCGGAACTAGGAGCCGTTGGCTGCTGACTCATGGCACTTTCCAGGGTCGGTCCGTTCCTCGGAGGAGAGCCAAACTTCCGAAATCATCGCGAGGGTCAGCACGTCAGCCTGGAGTACCTCGGGCGGGATGTCGGGCAGATCGAGCGCGAGGTGCTGGCGGACGCGCTGGGTGTTCAGGGATTTGTACGTTGACCCGCGAGCAGGCATCTGCGCCTCCTATGCCGTGGCGAACGCTGCCACGTCCGTTTCCATGATCGCGAGCGCCTCATCCTCCGAGATCTGCCGCCAGTCCACGCACTTGAACCGCCCGTGGTCCTGGCTGCGCTTGGCACCCAGGCCGTGGCTCTCGCAATAGCGCCAGAGGTCGATCCAGACATCCGGATGGATCTGGTCGTGCAAGACCTTGACCACGAGATTTATGTCGCATTGTTCGACAAACTCGTAATAACTGAGCGCAGAGCGCGGGCCGCTGCGATCCACAATGTGCTGGACCGCGAGGTCGATCCCGGTCGGAGCCATGACGCCCAGCGGGATGTGCAGCGGCTCGATGCTGACCGACTCGATGAGGTACGACTTCGGAGCCTTGCCACCCACGACCGACTCCTGGCCCTGCTTGTTGGTGACGCGCGATGCGCCCCACTTGGTCGAGCCACGGTTGGACGGCCAGAGGATGTGGGTCGCTTCCCTGAGCATCGCCTTGACCTGGCGGCTCTCAATGTACAGGCCACGGGAGTTCCGCTTGAAGACGGTCGTCTGGCTCTTGCCAGCGATAGCCTTGGCCGCTTCCTTGACGGATTCGTACGACTTGGACGGGTCCAGATCTAACTCCTGACCGACATCCATGCCCGTGATCTCGCGGATCGTCTGCAAGGTCAGCCGCTGCATCTCCTCCTTACGAGTGATGCCAGTGTTGCGCATGATCC
>Ga0247788_1000028_pt1 | contig 12373 bp, 6 predicted proteins | sample UWRJS156409C4_FD_179910 | JGI IMG/M metagenome (GOLD analysis project Ga0247788, IMG submission 179910) | Soil microbial communities from Arlington Agricultural Research Station in Wisconsin, United States - UWRJ-S156-409C-4 | ecosystem: Environmental > Terrestrial > Soil > Agricultural land...
GACCATCTCGAAGGGCACGTCGCGTCGCTCTACCTCGAGCCGGAGCCGCTCGAGCCGCCGTTCATGTGCCTGCTCGCGAGTGGGGGGCACACGCTGCTCCTCGCGGTCCGCGAGCGCGGCTCGTCCCAGCGCCTCGGGACGACGCTCGACGATGCGGCAGGCGAGGCGTTCGACAAGGGCGCGCGGCTGCTCGGGCTCGGCTACCCGGGCGGCGCGGAGATCGACCGTCTCGCGCGCGAGGGCGACCCCGGGGCGTTCCCCTTCCCGGTGGCGCGCGTGCCGGGGCTCGACTTCTCCTTCTCCGGGCTCAAGACGGCGCTGCTGTATGCCGTCCGCGATCTCGGCGAGGACGAGGCCGAGCGGAGGAGGGCTGACCTGGCGGCCTCGTACCAGCGCGCGATCGTCGAAGCGCTCGCCGGTCGCGCGCGGGAGGCGGCCGCGCGGGCCGGCCTCGAACGCATCGCCGTCGTAGGCGGGGTCGCTGCCAACTCGGGCCTGCGCGCGGCGCTTCCCGAGGCGCGGTTCGCGCCGCTCGCGCTGTGCACGGACAACGCCGCGATGATCGGCTCCGCCGCGCGCTACACGGCCGCGCTCCCGTACCCCTCGTACCTCGGGCTCGATGCCTACGCGTCGTTCGCGTAAGGCGCTCGCCGGGGCGGGGGCGGCGACGGTCGCCGCGCTTCTCGTCGGCGTCGTCGGCGCTCGCGCGCAGCAGCCGTCCGCGTCGCCGACGGCGATCGACGAGGCTGGCTGGCAGGGCGTGCTCGGCGTGCGCGCCGCGGTCTCCACGGCGCAGCGCTACGTCGTCGTCCTGCGGGCGCCCTCGCTCGCGGCCAGGGTCGCCACGAACGGCGGAAAGGCCTCGGAGGCGGAGATGCGTGCGTGGACCGGCGCCGCGATCACGCTCCAGGAGCAGTTCCTCGCCCGGATGGCGTCGCGCGGGGCGCGCATCGCGGCCGAGTACCGGTACGTGCGCGTGCTGAACGGCATCTCGACGCGGCTCGACCCGACCTCGCTCGCGCTGCTCGAGAGCGACCGCGAGGTCTCCGCCGTGTATCCGGTCCGCATCGCGTACCCCGCCCAGACCGCCGAGACGCTCGCGACGACCACCTCGGCCGTCACCGGTCTCGAGATCCCGGGCCTCGACGGGAGCGGCGTCACCGTCGCGCTCCTCGACACCGGCGTCGACCCGACGCACCCGTACCTGCGCGGGAGCGTGCAGACCGGCATCGACCTGCTCAACCCGGGCAGCGGCGCCGTGGCCCAGCCGCATCCGACGATCCCCGGCCGTCCCGAGCGCCATGCGACCGAGCTCGCGGGGATCGTCACCGGCTCGGACGGCCCCGGCGGCCTGCACGGCGTGGCGCCCGGAGCGTCGATCCTGCCGATCCGCATCGCCGGCTGGCAGCCCGACGCCGAGGGCGGCTACACGGTCTACTCGCGCACCGACCAGATCCTCGCGGGGCTCGAGGCCGCGGTCGACCCGAACGACGACGGCGACACGCTCGACGCTGCCCGGATCGCCCTCGTCGGCTTCGTCGAGCCGTACGCGTCCTTCCCCGACGGGCCGCTCGCGCAGGCAATCGCGGGTGCGACCACGCTGGACACGCTCGTCGTCGTCCCGGCCGGGAACGACGGTCGCGCCGGGCCTAGCTACGGGAGCATCGCCGGGCCCGGAGGCGCTCCGGAGGCGCTCACCATCGCGGCCTCGGACGCACGCCCGGCGATGCCGACGGTACGCGTGCAGGTGCGGGCGGGGCTGCGGGTGCTCTTCGAGGGCCCGCTGCCCCTCGGCGGAGCTCCCTCCGGGACGGTCACGGCGGGCGTCGTCCCCGTCACGCGAGCGGCGGCGGCGCGGGGAATCGCCGGGTTCTTCGACGAGGAGGGCGAGAGCGCGATCGCCGGGAGCGCTGCGCTCCTGCCGCGCGGCGCGCTCTCCGAGGAGGCCGTCGAGGAGGCGACCACCGCGGGCGCGCTCGCGGTGCTCGTCGACGGGCCGCTGCCGGCGGGCGCGTTCAGCCTCGACGTCCCGGAGGGCGTGCCGGTCGCCGGGCTCCCGCGAGAGCTCGTCGCGGAAGTCCGGGCGTTCCTCGGCGCCGGTGTCCCCGTGACCGTCGCGATCGGCGCGGTCTCGGTCGCGGAGAACCAGGAGGGCAGCGCGATCGCCGCCTTCTCGTCGCGCGGCCTCGCGCTCGGCGGCGGGCTCAAGCCGGACCTCGTCGCCGCCGGGGTGGCGGTCCCGACGTCCGAGCCCGGCCGAGGCGACGAGGGCGAGGTCCGCTTCGGCACCGTCAGCGGGACGAGCGCGGCCGCGGCTGTCGCCGCGGGCGCCGCCGCGGTCCTCGCGCAGGGTCGTCCCCGTCTCGGCGCGGCCGAGCTGCGCGGCCTCCTCGTCGGCTCCGCGCAGCGGCGAGACCTCGACCCCTCGGCCTCCGGTGCCGGGCTGATCGACCTCCGCTCGGCCGTGCAGCAGGAGGTCGCGGTAGTCCCCGCCTCCGTCTCGTTCGGCTCGGCCGAGAGCGCGCCGGAGTTCGCGCGCTTCACGCTCGAGCGGACGATCCGCGTCCGCAACGTCTCCACGAGGACGGTCGTCGTCCGCATCGCCTCGGTGGCGCTCGCTCCGAAGGGCGTCGTGATCACCGTCGATCCCGAGCGCGCCCGTCTGCGTCCCCGCGGCACTGTCGAGGTCGTCGTGACCGCCGACACGCGCGAGCTGTCCGGGGAGGCCGGCGTCGCGACGGGTGAGCTCGTGCTCCGCGTCGCTGACGCGCACGAGGTGCACGTGCCGTGGGCGGTCGCCGTGCCGGAGCGCCGCGTCGACCTGATCTCGCGGCTCACGCTGAAGACGACGAGCGCGCGCGTGTCCGACGCGACGCCGGCCGCGCTGGGCCTCGTGGCCGGCGCGGTCACCGGCGCGCCGCAGCCGCAGGTCCGCGCGGTCGACGAGCTCGACGTGCAGCTCTGGCGCGGTAGAACGCTGCTCGGGGTGCTCGCGCGCCGCCGTGAGGTGCTCCCCGGCCGGTACACGTTCGGCCTCACGGGACGCGGCCCGGAAGGCGAGCGTCTCCGGCGAGGGAGCTACCTCATCCGGGTCGTCGCGCGACCCGGCGACGGGACGCGGCGCCAGGTCGAGAGCATCGAGTACGTGGTGCGCTGACCGCCCTATACTCGCCCCGTCCAGCGAGCGAGGAGGGCGCGTGACATGTCCGAAGCGGTAGTGGCCTCACACCTCCGCGAGAACCCCTACGACATCGCGCGCGCGCAGCTGCAGCGGGTCGGCGAGATCTTCGCCATCGACCCCGACCTCGTCCGCGTCCTCTCCCACTGCAAGAAGGCGGTCGAGGTCTCCATCCCCGTCTCCATGGACGACGGCTCGATCGAGGTCTTCCTCGGGTACCGCGTCACGCACAACATCGCGCGCGGGCCCTCGAAGGGCGGGATCCGCTACCACCCGGACGTGACGCTCGACGAGGTGAAGTCGCTCGCGATGTGGATGACCTGGAAGTGCGCGCTGATGGGGCTGCCCTTCGGGGGCGCGAAGGGCGGCGTCGTCTGCGACCCGAAGCGCCTCTCGATCCGCGAGCTCGAGCGGATGACCCGCCGCTACACGAGCGAGATCATCAACGACATCGGCCCCGAGCGGGACATCCCCGCTCCGGACGTGGGGACCGACGGCCGCGTGATGGCGTGGATCTTCGACACGTACTCGATGAACAAGGGGCACTCGGTGCTCGGGGTCGTCACCGGGAAGCCGCTCGCGCTCGGCGGCTCGCTCGGGCGCGAGGAGGCGACGGCGCGTGGCTCGCTCTACTGCATCCAGTCGCTCGCGGGGAAGCTCGGCGAGCGCGTCGCCGACTACCGGGTCGCGATCCAGGGGTTCGGGAACGTCGGCAGCCATCTCGCGAACCTGCTGCACGCCGAGGGCGCAACGGTGATCGCGCTCTCGGACTCCACGAGCGGCGTCCACAACCCGGACGGCCTCGACGTGCCCCTGACCATCGCGCACAAGCAGGAGCACGGCTCGCTCGCGGGGCTCGCGAACGCCGAGGCCGTGACGAACGAGGAGCTCGTCGAGCTCCCGTGCGACGTGCTCGCGCCGTCCGCGCTCGAGCAGGTCGTCACCGACCGGAACGCGGACAGGGTGAAGGCCCGCATCGTGTGCGAGGGGGCGAACGGGCCGGTCACGCCGGCAGCGGACGCGATCCTCGAGGACCGCGGGGTGATCGTGATGCCCGACGTCCTCGCCAACGCCGGTGGCGTCGTCGTCTCCTACTTCGAGTGGGTGCAGGGGCTGCAGGAGTACTTCTGGCGCGAGGACGAGGTCAACGCGAAGCTCCACGACATCGTCGCGCGCGCGTTCGAGGAGGCCTGGCACATGCACGAGACGCGCGCGGTCAGCCTGCGCATGGCCTCGTACGGGATCGCCGTGCAGCGGGTCGCCGAGGCGACGACGACGCGCGGCCTCTATCCGTAGGCGCCCTGGCGCGGGTCAGCGTCTACCACGCTCCGGACTGCGGGCTCTGCGAGCGCGCGCTCGAGGTCGTTCGCGCCGCGCGGGACGAGCTCGGCTTCGACCTCGCCGTCGTCGACGTCTCCCGCGACCCCGACCTCGAGCGCCGCTACCGCGCGGATCTGCCCGTCGTCGAGATCGATGGCGTGCGGGCATTCACGTACTTCGTCCCGCCCGACGCGCTGCGCGCGCGCCTCGCTTCGCCCTCCTGACGGTTCTCCGGGCGAGCCGCTCGGGGTCACTGGCAGAATCGTGACGAATTGTCACAAGCGACGAGTTGGGGGGTAGCGTGGCCGAGCGTCTGACCGTCGGGGTCGCGGCGCGCCTGAGCAGGTACCTGCAGGTCCTGACCCAGGCGAAGAAGATGGGCAAGGACAGGATCTCCTCGCAGGAGATCGCGGAGTACACGAACATCAACGCCACGCAGATCCGTCGCGACCTGTCCGCGTTCGGCAAGTTCGGGCGGCGCGGCGTCGGCTACCGCACCGACGGGTTGCTCGACGAGATTCGCAAGATCCTGCGCACGCAGGGTCAGCACAACATCGCCCTCGTCGGCGCCGGGCGCCTCGGCGCCGCGGTGACGAGCTCGCCGATCTTCGACGAGCACGGCATCACGATCGCGGCGATCTTCGACAAGGACCCGGACAAGATCGGCCAGGCCGTCGGGGACCTCACCATCAGCTCTGTCGACGACCTCGTCGAGATCTGCCGCGAGCGGAACATCATCGTCGGCGTCCTCGCCGTCCCCGCCGAGAGCGCGCAGGAGGCCGCCCAGGGTCTCGTCGACGCGGGCGTGAAGATCATCTTCAACTACTCGGAGGCCCTGCTCGACGTCCCCCCGGACGTCAACGTGCACACCTCCAACCCGGCCGTCGACCTCCTGTACGCCCTCTACTTCCACCTGACCTGAGTCGGCGTCGCAACGGCGCGCCCGCGCCAATGCTTCAACTAGGTTAGTGGGCCGATGGGCGACGAGCAGACGGTCTCACCCGAGCAGCTGATCGCCGAGGCGCGCGAGCGCTTCGAGACGGCGACCGACTTCACGGTCGCGGTTGAGGAGGAGTTCGCGCTCCTCGACCCGGAGACGCTGGACCTCGTGAACCGCTTCGAGGAGGTCCAGGCCGCGGCGCGCGGGACCGCGCTCGAGCCGCACCTCGTCGGGGAGCTCATCGCCTCGGAGGTCGAGGTGCGGACCGGCCGCTGCGAGACGTTCGCCGACGTCCCGGCGGCGCTGTCCGAGCGTCGCTCCCAGCTCCGGTCGCTCGTCGAGCCGATGGGCCTGCTCCTCGGCGCCACGGGGACGCACCCCTGGGCCGACTGGAAGAAGCAGCGCATCATCGACACGCCCCACTACCGGCGCAACGACGAGCTCCTCCGCTACGTCGTCTGGCGCAACAACACGTTCGGGCTGCACGTCCACGTCGGCGTCAACGGCCCCGACCGCGCGATCGCGGTCGTCGCGGGGCTGCGCAACTTCCTGCCCGAGCTGCTCACACTCTCCGCGAGCTCGCCGCTCGTGGAGGGCGTGAACACCGGGCTGCACTCTGCCCGGACGCAGATCTTCACGCGCTTCTTCCCCCGGTGCGGCGTCCCCGATGCGTTCGCCTCGTGGCAGCAGTACGAGGACTTCGTCCGCTTCCTCTACGACACCGGCTCGATCACCGCCCACACGCAGATCTGGTGGAGTGTGCGGCCGCACCTGGCGTTCCCGACGGTCGAGATTCGCATCTGCGACGGCCAGCCCGAGCTCGCCGAGGCGCAGTCGCTCGCCGCGCTCGCGGCGTCGCTCGTCGCCAGGGTCGCGCAGGCCTTCGACGAGGGGCGCCCCGTGGAGCCGCTCCCGCACCGCCTGATCGAGGAGAACTTCTGGCGGGCGATCCGGTGGGGTCTCCCGGGCGAGCTGATCGACTTCGCCCGCGGCGAGTCGATCCCGGCCAGGCAGCGCCTCGAGGAGCTCGTCGAGTGGGTGCTGCCCGCCGCCGAGGCGATCGGCGCGGCGCCGTACCTCGCGATCCCGGAGCAGAACGCCGCGGAGCGGCAGATCGAACGCGTCGAGGAGGGGGCCTCGCTCGAGGAGATCTACGCCGAGCAGATCGGCGCCACGGAGACGATCGGTGGCTGAGGACGGGCCCGGGGTCCCGACGGAGGAAGGGCTGCGTGCGGCGCTCGACCAGGTCGCGGTCGCGGACGTCCTGCTGAACGCGCTCTCCGCCACCGCCTCGCTCGGGTTCCACCGCGTGTCGGCCGAGGGCCGCGACCTGGGGCAGGCGCGGCTCGCGATCGAGGCGCTGCGTGCGCTCGAGCCGGTGCTTCGCGAGGGCGGGGTGGAGGAGGGGGTCGTCCGCGATCTCGAGCAGGCGAGGGCGAACCTCCAGCTGGCCTACGCCACGGCGGTGTCCGACGAGACCCTCGAGCCTTCTGACGAGGCTGTTTGACCCACGCAGCCATCCGCCGCGAAAAGTGCGCAGCGTAAGCTGTTCGCACTTTTCGCGGCCTGCTTGTGATACATAATCCGCCGCGCCGGGGCGACCTGGCGCTTCAGTTTGTGATGGGCCGAGACCGGAGGATCGATGGACTTCTTCGTTGACCACGCAGTCGGGTTCGCGCTGGCGTGCGCGGCCGTTGCGGTGCTGTACGGGCTGTACCTGACCTGGTGGCTGCTGAGGCAGCCGGCCGGGAACGAGCGGATGCGCGAGATCGCTGCTGCGGTCCAGGAGGGTGCGGACGCGTACCTGCGCAAGCAGTACACGACGGTCGCGGTCGTCGCGATCGTGCCGTTCCTCCTGCTCGGCTTCTACAACGAGCTCGGTTGGGGCACCGCGATCGGCTTCCTGATCGGCGCGCTCTTCTCGGCTGCGGCCGGGTTCATCGGCATGAACGTGGCCGTGCGCTCGAACGTCCGCACCGCGGAGGCGGCACGCGAAGGCCTGCAGCCGGCGTTCACCGTCGCCTTCCGCGCCGGCTCCGTGACCGGCCTGCTCGTCGTCGGGCTCGGGCTGCTCGGGGTCGCGGGCTACTACTGGGTGCTCACCGACTGGCTCGGAAACAGCCCCGACTCGGCGGTCGACGACCTGATCGGCCTCGCATTCGGCGGCTCGCTGATCTCCGTCTTCGCCCGTCTCGGCGGCGGCATCTACACGAAGGCCGCCGACGTCGGCGCCGACCTCGTCGGCAAGATCGAGGCCGGCATCCCCGAGGACGACCCGCGGAACCCGGCGGTCATCGCGGACAACGTCGGCGACAACGTCGGCGACTGCGCGGGCATGGCCGCAGACCTCTTCGAGACGTACGCGGTCACGGCGGTCGCGGTCATGCTCCTCGGGATCGGGTTCGAGGGAACCGACCTCTGGCTGTACCCGCTCGCGATCGGCGGGATCTCCATCCTCGCCTCGATCATCGGCACGTTCTTCACGCGCGTCGGCTCGGGCCGGAACGCGATCATCAACGCGCTCTACCGCAGCGTCCTCGTCGCAGTGGTGCTTTCCGCGATCGGCTTCATCCCGGTGACGATGGCCTTCGACGGCGGGGAGTTCGACTTCTGGAACCTGTACGCCTCGGCGCTCATCGGTCTGGCGATCACGTTCCTGCTCGTGGCGATCACCGAGTACTACACGGGCACGCGCTGGAAGCCGGTGAAGGACATCGCGAAGGCCTCCCAGACCGGTCACGCGACCAACATCATCGCTGGCCTCGCCGTCGGGATGCAGGCGACCGCGCTGCCCGTGCTCGTGATCGCCGCCGGGATCGTCGGCTCGTACTACACGGCGGGAGAGGAGCTGTACGGCATCGGGGTCGCGGTCATGGCCCAGCTCTCGATGACGGGCCTCATCGTCGCGCTCGACGCCTACGGCCCGGTCACGGACAACGCGGGCGGGATCGCCGAGATGGCCGACCTGCCGGAGTCCGTGCGCGGGATCACCGACCCGCTCGACGCCGTCGGCAACACGACGAAGGCGGTCACGAAGGGCTACGCGATCGGCTCCGCCGGGCTCGCCGCGCTGATCCTCTTCGACGAGTACGGCCGCGGCCTCGCCGAGGAGGGGCTCGACATCTCATTCTCGCTCCAGGACCCGTGGGTGATCGCCGGCCTCTTCATCGGCGGCCTGATGCCGTTCCTGTTCGCCTCGCTCGCGATGCAGGCGGTCGGCCGCGTCGGCGGCCAGGTGGTCGAGGAGGTGCGCCGCCAGTTCCGCGAGGACCCCGGGATCATGGAGCGCACCTCGCGCCCGGACTACTCGCGCGCGATCACGATCGTGACGGGCTCTGCGATCAGGGAGATGATGATCCCCGCGTTGATCCCGGTCGTGATCCCGATCGCGGTCGGGATCATCAAGCCGGAGATGCTCGGCGGCCTCCTCATCGGGACGATCGTGACGGGCATCTTCCTCGCCATCTCGATGACCTCCGGCGGCGGTGCCTGGGACAACGCGAAGAAGACGATCGAGGACGGCCTGTACGGCGGCAAGGGCTCGGAGGCCCACGCGGCGGGCATCACGGGCGACACGGTCGGCGACCCGTACAAGGACACGGCCGGCCCGGCGATCAACCCGATGATCAAGATCGCGAACATCGTCGCGATCCTCCTCATCCCGGTCATCGCCTCGATCCACGGCTAGGCCTCCACGAGAGCGGGGTCGGTTGTCCGTTGCGGCGTCCGACTCCGCTCGTCTAGGATCCGACCCGCTTCACGGCATTCGACACGCCGTCAGATGCCGAATTCGTCGAAAGGGGAGCCAGCCATGCGCGTCCGCATCCCGGCTGGCGGGCGGCCTCGTGGATCCTACTAGGGAGGAAGCGAGGCGAGACGTACGCTCGTCGCATCCAGTGCCATGTCAGGCGACGGTTCCCGTTGCAGCACCATGGCCTCGCACATAGGATGCGACCGCTTCAGGGGCAGGGGCCCTCTCGGGCCACGACACGTCGAAAGGGGAGATACAGATGAGACTCCGACTTCCGCGTGCTGCGCTCGGCGCGTTGTGCGCGAGCGTGACGGTGGTGGCGTTCGCCACGCCCGGTGCGGTGGGCGCCGCAGCGGCTGACGAACAGACACCGAGCGTCGATCCGAGCTGGGCCGTACCGGCACCGCTCGGCACGTCGAGCGGCACGCTGAACGTCGTCGCGACGCTGGCGGACCCGTCCGTCGCCGTCGCCACGAAGAACCGCGGGCTGTCGCCCGGTCAGCAGCGCCAGTACGCCCAGGAGCTGAAGGGCAAGCAGGCAGCCGTCGTCGAGCAGGCCAAGGCTCTCGGCGCGACCGAGCTTGCGAGCATCACGAACAGCCTGAACGCCGTCGTCCTGCGCACCGACTCCTCGAAGGTCAGCGCCCTCGAGGGCCTCGCCGGCGTCGTGATGCTCAGGCCCATCTCCGACTATGCGCTGGATCTGAGCGAGACGGTTCCGTACATCGGAGCAAAGGCCGTGCAGGACTCGGGATTCGACGGCACGGGTGTCAGGGTCGCGGTTCTCGACTCGGGCATCGACTACACGCACCTCGACTTCGGCGGTCCCGGCACTGCTGCGGCCTACACGGCCGCGTACGGAACGAGCGTAACGGACGCGCGGACGACCACGCGTGACGGCCTCTTCCCGACGGCCAAGGTCATCGGTGGGTTCGACTTCGTGGGTGAGGGCTGGCCGACGCTGGCACTCGCACCCGACGAGGACCCGATCGACTGTGGCCCGGCCACGATCCCCGCGCCGTGCGCGGGCGGCCACGGGTCGCACGTGTCCGACATCATCGCCGGCATCGGCCCCGCAAAGGGCGTCGCCCCGGGCGCGAAGCTGTATTCCTTCAAGGTCTGTAGCGCCCGCGCGACCTCGTGCAGCGGCGTTGCGCTGCTCCAGGCAGTCGACGCGGCCCTCGACCCGAACGGAGACGGCAGCATCGCCGATCGGGCGGATGTCGTGAACCTCTCGCTCGGCTCGAACTACGGTCAGCGGGAGGACGACCTCAGCGCGGCCCTCGCGAACTCCGTACTCGCGGGATCCGTCGTCGTCACGTCGGCCGGCAACGCGGCCGACCGGCCCTACATCGTCGGCTCGCCGTCCAGCGAGCCGAGCGTGATCAGTGTCGCGCAGACGCAGGTGCCTTCGGCCAAGCTCTACCGGCTGGTCACTGCGTCGCACACCGCGGGCGCGGTCTGGCAGGACTGGTCCGCAGCACCGAGCAACGTCTCGGGGCCGCTCGCCTACGACACGACCAGCACGGCGCATCGCCTCGGCTGCTCCGACGCGAACGGCACGAACCCGTACGCGGCCGGCTCACACACAGGCCAGGTGCTGCTCATGGACCGCGGGGTGTGCGCCGTGAGTCTGAAGGTCGCGAATGCGGCGACCGCGGGTGCCGTAGCGGCGGTCGTCGCCAACAACGCGGCGCAGGCGCCGGGCGATCTACCTCCGAGCTTCTCGTTCGGCGGCCCCGGTGTCCCGCCGCTCGCGATCGCCGGCTACACGATCACGCAGGCTGACGGCAACCAGTTCAAGGCCGTCTCGCTCGGGCAGACCGCCTCGGTCAACCCAGCGAACGCCGCGAACCTCGTCGGCAACATGGCGCCGAGCTCGTCCCGTGGGCCGAGCTTCAGCGCCAACGCGATCAAGCCCGACATCGGCGCTCCTGGCGCTTCGGTGTCCGCGAACGCAGGGACCGGTACGGGAACGACCGCGTTCAGCGGGACCTCGGGCGCATCTCCGATGGTCGCCGGAGCTGCGGCGCTCCTGCTCGACAAGAGCCCGAGCCTGTCGGTCGGCGAGGTCAAGTCCTTGCTGATGGGCACGGCCGAGACGACCATCGGCCTCAACCCGGTCGGGCTTCCGGGCGTCCTCGCACCGATCACGCGGATCGGCGGGGGTGAGGTCCGGGTCAACAGGGCCGCTGCGAGCGGAACGGCGGCCTGGGACGTCGACGGGAACGGCGCGAGCCTCTCGTTCGGCTACCAGCCGATCGCGGACGGCGTCGTCCTGACGAAGAAGGTCGCGGTGCGGAACTACGGCGGCTCTGCCAAGACCTACGCGGTCGCGTCGAGCTTCCGGTATGCGAACGACGCCGCGAGCGGGGCGGTGACCGTCGACGTGCCGTCCAGCATCAACGTGCCGGCCGGGCAGACGGGTCAGTTCACCGTCAAGGTGACGATCGACCCGAGCAAGCTCCCCGTGTGGGACTTGAACGGCGGTGCCCGTGGCGGTGACGGCTTCCGGCTGCAGGACGTCGAGTTCGACGGCTACATCTCCATCAACGCCGGCGCGAACGACAACGTCCACGTGGCCTGGCAGGTTCTCCCGCACCGTTCTGCGGAGGCGCGCGTCGACAGGAACAGGGTGCCCGTGAACAACGCGGGGAACGGATCGCTCGACATCCGGAACCAGAGCAGGGTGCTGGACGCTCGGGTCGACGTGTTCTCGTTGACCGGAACGAGCGGGCGAATCCAGAAGAAGTTCCTCCCGCAGCCCGGCGACAACTTCGCGCTCGTCGACCTGAAGTCGGTCGGCGTGCGGCTGTCGGGCGCGAACATCCAGTTCGGCATCGATACGTTCGGTGCGCGGGCGCATCCGAACTACCCGGCCGAGTTCGACATCTACATCGACACGAACCAGGACGGGAACACGGACAAGATCGTGTTCAACCTCGAGAACGGGGGGTTCGGAGTGAGCGGCCAGAACGTCGTGGCCGTGTTCAACTGCACGAACGCGAGTTGCACGACAGGAACGACCTCCGGACCGTTCTTCTTCACGGACGCCGATCTCGACTCGGGGAACGCGATTCTCACCGCTCCCCTGTCGGCGCTCGGCTTGACGCCGAGCACGAAGTTCGACTTCTCGGTGTACGCGTTCGACAACTACTTCACCGGCGTCCTCACGGAAGTCGAA
>Ga0247788_1000029_pt1 | contig 12237 bp, 8 predicted proteins | sample UWRJS156409C4_FD_179910 | JGI IMG/M metagenome (GOLD analysis project Ga0247788, IMG submission 179910) | Soil microbial communities from Arlington Agricultural Research Station in Wisconsin, United States - UWRJ-S156-409C-4 | ecosystem: Environmental > Terrestrial > Soil > Agricultural land...
GCACCTTGTAGCCGCTCTCCTGCGCGATCGCGAGCGCGGAAAGGTACTGCTCCTCGGCCTCGCCGTCGCGCCCCTGGGCGGCGCGGACGGCGCCCAGCGCGAGCACGCTCCCGACGGCGGCTCCGTGGTCGGCGGGAAGCGTGTTCGCCTTCGCCTCGCGCGCGAGACGCTCTGCCTCGTCGACCTTCCCGGCGTCCGCGAGGATGATCGCGAGCTCGTACTGCAGGTCGGGAAGGATGCCGCGGTCGCCCCGCACACTCGTCATGCGCAGCGCCTCGCGGAGCAGCTTCTCGGCCTTCTTGTAGTCCCCCCGGAGGCGGGCGATCCACCCGAGCTTCGCGAGCGCGGCCGTGATCGAGGGCTCGACTCCGAGCTCGACCGAGGTCGCGCGGACCTCCTCGAAGAGGGTCTCCGCAGCGTCGATCTCGCCCTTCACGGCGAGAAACCACCCGTACGAGAGCGTGGCGCCGACGCGTGCGCGGACGCTCCCGCTCTGGCCCGCGAGCTCGAGTGCTCGTGTGAGCAGCATCTCCGCCTCGTCCAGCTCGAGCCCGATGATGTGGATCTGCGCGAGCGCCTGCGCGGCGACGGTCTGGAGGTCCTTGCGGCCCGCATCGAGGGCAATGCCGTACGCGTGCTCCATGTAGCGCACCGTGTCGGGGAGGTTGCCCTGCCACGCGCCGACCGTCGCACGCACCGCGAGCGCGTCGAAGCGGGCGACCGGGTCGTCCGCGCCCTTCAGGACCTCGAGCGCCTCGTCGACGAGCGCCTGCGCGCGCTCCGGGTCGGCGTCGCGCTTCAACGACGCCTCGGCGAGCGCGGTGAGGGCCAGGCCCTCGATCGTGGGCTCCTCGTGGTCGCGGGCCTGCTCCCGGATCTTCTCCATCTCGAGCTGCACCGCCGCCCAGTCCTGGAGCCGCCAGGCGGCCCGGGCCGCGATGTAGCGGGCGCCGAGGGTCGGGCGGAGCTCCAGCGCCCGAAGCCCGAGCTTGCGAGCCGTCGTGTACGACTCGCGCGCGGCGGCACGCTTGGCGGCCTTGACGAGAGCCCCGGCCGCGTCCTGTGCGAGCTTCTCGGGCGGCGCTCCCTCGAGCTCGGTGAGGAGCTCGACGGCGTGATCCAGGTGGTACGCGCGAATCTCGAGGAGCTCCTCGCCGCCCGGGCGCTCGGCCAGCCACTCGGCGAAGCGGGCGTGGTGCTGGGCCCGTGCGAGCTTCGCGAGGCCCGAGTACGCGACCTCGCGGATGAGGAAGTGCTTGAAGCGGTAGGCGGGCTCGCCGGAGATGGACGAGCGAGCCTCGCGCAGCAGGAGCTCGCGGAGGAGAAGGTCGTCCAGGAGCCCGTCGATGTCCTCGAGGTCGGGCGAGAGGTGGTCGAGCGCGCCGCGGTAGAAGACCCTCCCGATCACCGAGGCCCGCTGGAGGAGCGTCTTCGCGGGGGCGGACAGGTGGTCGATGCGAGCGGCGATGAGCGCCTGCAGCGTGTCCGGGATCCGGTCCGCGCCGCCGTTCCCGACCCCGCCCTCGACGAGCATGCGGATCGTCTCCTCGACGAAGAGCGGGTTGCCCTCCGTCCGCTCGAGGACCTCCTTGGGGAGCGCCGGCGGTTCCTCTCCGGTGACGCCGGCGAGCTGGCCGAGCAGCTTCTCGACGAGCAGCTCGCTCTCCTCGTCGGAGAGCGGCTCGAGCTCGATCGCGGTCGACCGCACGCGGCCCCCACCCCAGCCCGGCCGCGCGTCGAGGAGCTCGGGACGCGCGAGGCAGAGGATGAGGAGCGGCCCCCGAACCCAGTCGGCGAGGTGCTCGACGAGATCGAGGAGCGGCTCCTCGGCCCAGTGGATGTCCTCGAAGACGAGGACGAGCGGCTGCACGTCGGCGATCGACGCCATGACCTCGCGCGCGGCCCAGGAGATCTCCTGCGGGCTGCGCTCGCCCTCGAGCGCCTCCATCATCCCGGCCGCGAGCGCAAGCACGTCCGCGATCGACTCCTCGGCGCAGCACTCGCGCAGTTTCTCGAACGCCTCGTCCAGAGGGTCGTCGTCGGAGATGCCGGCCGCGGCCTTGACCATCTCGGCGAGCGGCCAGTAGGTGACGCCCTCGCCGTATGGGAGCGCGCGACCGATGAGGACGCTCGCGCGCTCGATCGCGTCGAGGAACTCCCGCGCGAGGCGGCTCTTGCCGACGCCAGGCTCGCCGTAGATCGTGAAGAGGTGGGCGCGGCTGTCGCGGACGGTGCGCTCGAAGGTGTTCTCGAGCAGCTCCAGCTCCTCGACGCGGCCCACGAGCGGGGCGCGGGGGCCCAGCTGACGGCCCGGCCCGTCGAGCGCCGACACGAGGCGCCACGCACGGAGCGGCTCTCCGAGACCCTTGAGCTCGAGCGGCCCGGCGTCCTCGACGACGATGCTGCCCGCGGCGAGACGGTAGGCGGTCGGTCCGACGAGGATCTCGCCGGGCGTGGCGACCTGCTGGAGGCGCGCGGCGAGGTTCACGGCCTCGCCGGTCGCGAAGGTCGACTCCGCGCTCTCGACGACGAGCTCGCCCGCCTCGATCCCGACCCGCGCCTGCAGGCCGAGCGAGACGACCGACTCGCGCATCGAGAGGGCCGCGCGGACGGCTCTGAGCGCGTCGTCCTCGTGCGCCTGGGGTACGCCGAACGCCGCGAGCACGGCATCCCCTGCGAACTTCTCGACGATGCCCCCGTGCTGCTGGACGCAGCTCGAGACGGTCTCGAAGAACTCGTTCACCCGCCTGCGCACGACCTCGGGGTCGGTTCCCGTGACGAGGCCCGTGGAGTCCACGAGGTCGACGAACAGCACGGTTGCGAGCTTGCGCTCCATCCCTGAAGTGTAGAAACGACGGCGGGGGTCCCGGACGTCCCGCGGTTAGCATCGGGCCGTGCTCGATCCTTCCGTGTTCAAGGCCTACGACGTTCGAGGCCTGTACCCGTCCGAGCTGGACGAGGACGGGGCCTACCGCATCGGCCGCGCATACGTCGAGCACTTCGAGCCGCGGGCGATCGCGGTCGGACGCGACATGCGGCTCTCGGCTCCGTCGATGTCGGCAGCCGCGATCGAGGGAGCCGCGGACGGGGGCGCCGACGTCGTCGACGTCGGCCTCGTCGGCACGGAGATGGTCTACCACGCGGTCACGGAGCTCGAGCTCGAGGGCGGGATCTGCGTCACCGCCTCGCACAACCCGAAGGACTACACGGGCATGAAGATCGTGCGCCGCGGAGCGCTGCCCGTCGGAGGCGACTCCGGGCTCGCCCAGGTGCGCGACGGCGCCGCAGCCGGGTTCGGCGACGTCTCCCGGCGCGGCGAGGTGCGCACCGAGGACGTCTGGCGGAGCTTCGTCGACCAGGTCCTCTCGTTCGTCGACGTCGAGGCGATCCGGCCGCTGCGCGTCGTCGTCGATGCCGCGAACGGGATGGCTGGGGTGATGCTGCCCTACGTCCTCGAGCGTCTGCCCCAGCTCGACGTCGTGCGCTGCTACTTCGAGCCCGACGGGTCGTTCCCGAACCACGAGCCGAACCCGCTCCTCCCCGAGAACCGCGAGTTCATCGTCACGAGGACGCGCGAGGAAGGCGCCGACCTCGGGGTCGCGTACGACGGTGACGCCGACCGCTGCTTCTTCGTAGACGACACGGGCGAGTTCGTGCCCGGCGACTTCGTGACCGCCCTCCTCGCCGAGGCCATGCTCGAGAAGGAACGTCAGCCGGGTGCGAAGGTCATCTACGACGTGCGCGCGAGCCGGGCCGTCCCCGAGACGATCGAGCGCGCGGGGGGCGTCGCGCTCGTGAACCGCGTCGGGCATGCGTTCATCAAGCACCGCATGCGCAAGGAGAACGCGGTCTTCGCCGGCGAGGTGTCCGCCCACTACTACTTCCGCGACTTCTCGCAGGCCGACTCCGGGGTCGTCCCGTTCCTGCTCGTGCTCGAGCTGCTCTCGCGCCGCGAACGGAAGCTGTCGGAGCTCCTCGGCCCCTATCGCGATCGCTTCTTCCTCACCGGCGAGATCAACACGCCCGTCGCGGACGTGGCCCTGAAGCTCCAGGAGCTGAAGGAGCGCTACGCGGCACTGGGCGGGCGGATCTCGCATCTCGACGGCATCTCGGTCGACTTCGACGACTGGCACTTCAACGTCCGCCCGTCGAACACCGAGCCGCTCCTGCGCCTGAACCTGGAGGCGCTCTCGGAGACCGTCATGGAGGAGAAGCGGGACGAGGTCCTCGACCTCATCCGCTCCTGAGATGACCGCATCCAGCGACCCGCTCGAGCTCGGCCGCGCCACCGACCGCCGACCGCCGTTCAAGTACTCGGCGCTCTCCCGCGTGTGGTTCTCCGACACCGACGCCCAGGGCGTCGTCTACTACGGCCGCTACCTCCCCTACTTCGACCACGCCCGGACCGAGTACCACCGCCATCTCGGGACCGGGGCGATGGACGTCGAGGGAGCCGAGTTCGTCATGCGTGCATCCTCGGTCGAGTACCACGCGCCCGCTCGCTTCGACGACCTCATCGAGTCGTTCGTGCGCGTCAGGCGGATCGGGACGACGAGCGTCACTTACGAGGGCGCGGCGATCCGGCTTCCCGACGACTCGCTCATGGCGACGGCGACGCAGACCCTCGTGCTCGTCAGCCTGCCGTCGCGCCACCCGACCCCGGTGCCCGAGGAGCTGCGAGCAGCCATCCGCGCCTTCGAGGGCGCGGATCTCGTGGGATGAGCACCACTCGCCTGCGGCTCGTGGTCGCGGGGGAAACCGTGTTTCCCCCGCGTGCCCCCTTCTCTCGGAGAACGCGGGGAACCTTCCGGTTCCCCGCACCCCTCCCCGCTCATAGGGCAACCGAGGCTGCCCGATGAGCGAGAACGCGCTCGAGGCGCTCGAGCACGTGCTCGAGGGCGGCGGCGAGCCCGACGACGTGCTCCGATCGACCGTCTCGGTACTCGTTCAGGAGCCAGGCATCACTTGGGCCGGCGTCGCGTTCAGCGAGGAAGGGCGGCTCGTGCTCGGGCCCGAGGCGGGCACGCCGGACGAGACCCACCGCACCCGCGTGCCGGTGCGCTTCCAGGGCTCCGACGTGGGGGAGCTGCAGGTGGACGGTGCGGCCGACGCGGCATTCCTCGAGCGGGTCGCGATGCTGATCTCCGGGCACGTCCTGATCGGCTGGGACACGGCCGGCGAGCCCTGGGAGCCCTGAGCGGGGCGCACGAGCCTCGCGGGGAGAAGGGTGGTCGCCCCGACCGGTGGGGCCGAGAGCTACCGCGCGCCCGCCGCGAGCGGCGGACGCGCGGCTCCCTTCCCCTCTCCCCAGTTCTCCTTGTAATGACGCCAACGGGGGGTGCAATCCCTCGAACGAGGTACCCCACTCGAACGGAGGATGATCCCTCGATCGAGTGATTCGAGGTGTTCGGGCGCGCCCTACGCGCTGCGCCCGCGAAGCTCGAACGGGTGCTCGTGCCCGTCGAAGCGGTGGCGGAAGCCGAAGCCCGGCTTCCGGAGCTCGCCGTTCACGAGATCGATCATGCGCTCCTCGAGACCTTCGGCGAGATCGTCCGCCTGTGCGCGCGTGAGCTTGCCGTCGGCAACGGCCTGGTCGAGCCGGGCCTTCGCATCCTTCACGAGGGCCTGCACGAGCCCGTCGACGGACTTGCCCTCCGCCTTCGCGACCTCGGCCAGCGTCTTGCCGTCCGCAAGCTGCTCGCGGAGCTCGGCGTCGCTGAGGCCGAGGTAGGACGCGGCGGTCTCGAGCTTCTCGAAGTGGTCGAGATCACCGAAGTGGCGAAAGCCCCCTGGACCGGCCTTTCCGAGCCCCCGGAGGAACGGCATGTCGCCGGCGTCGATCCGCTGCTTCAGCTCCGCGCCCTGCTCCTCGGTCAGCCGGCCATCCTCCACTGCCGCGTCGACGCGCGTCTTCAGCGCCTCCTGGAGCGCGTCCTCGAGCTCGCTCGGCTCGACACCGAGGCGATCGGCCGCGTCGTCGAGGACGGCACGCCGCTCGTCGTCGGCCGTGAGGGCGCGCGAGGCGGCGACGGCACCGGTCACGCCGAGGGCGACGGCGAGGACGGCAGCGGCCACGACGGCGACGACGATCTTGGGTCTCGTGATCCTGTTCATGGCGCCATCCGACCACGGTGACCTGAGAGGGACGTGAGAGCAGCCTAAGAACGCTCGACGGGCGCGATGCCGGCCGCGACCGGCGCGCGGCCGAGCCGGAGCACGATGCGCGTCCCGCCGCCCTCCGCCCGTTCCGCGACCACGTCGCCACCGTGCGCCTCGGCGACCTGACGGACGATCGCGAGCCCGAGTCCGGACCCGGGCATCCCTCTGGCCGAGCGCGCGCGGTAGAAGCGGTCGAAGACGTACGGGAGGTCCTCGTCCGCGATCCCGGGCCCGTGGTCGCGGACCGTCACGCGGTCGCCACGGACCTCGATCTCGACCTCCTCGCCCGGCGGGCTCCACTTCGCAGCGTTGTCGAGAAGGTTCGAGATCGCGCGCTCGATCGTCCCCGGGACGCCGTGGACGACCGACTCGTCGAAGCGGGTCGCGAAGGTGACGCCCGGCCGGTTTCGCCGCGCTCGCTCGACCGCGTCGGCCGCGAGCAGGTCGAGTCGGACATCCTCGGCCTGGAGCGTCTGCTCCTCGGCCCGCGCGAGCTCGATGAGCTCGGCGATCAGGGTCGTCATCTCGCCGAGCTGCTCCACGACATCGGAGAGCAGCCGCCCGCGCTCCTCCGCCGGGAGCGCGCGGTCGCTCGCCAGCACCTCGATGTTCGTGCGCAGGCTCGTGAGCGGCGTCCTCAGCTCGTGCGACGCGTCCGCGACGAGCTGCCGTTGCAGCCGGTTCGAGTCCTCGAGGGCGGCGAGCATGGCGTTGAAGCTTCCTGCGAGCCGGCTGAGCTCGTCTCGCCCGTCGACATCGATCCGCTCGGAGAGGTCTCCGGTCTGCGAGACGCGCTCTGCAGTCTCGGTCAGCTTCCGCACCGGCGCGAGCGCGGCTCCCGACACGAGGAGCCCCAGCACGGCGGCGAGCGTTATCCCGCCGCCCGCGATGAGCAGGAGATAGAGACGGATCTGCGCGAGCGTGTCGTCGACCTCACTCAGAGAGCGGGCGACCTGCACGGCGTAGCCGGGGCCGAAGGCAAAGGTGAGCACGCGCACGTGGACGTCGGCGACCGTGGCCTCGGAGAAGTAGCTCTCACCCGGCTCCCCGCCCCGCGCGAGCTCGATCTCCCTGCGCCCCGCCGGAAGCTCGACGCCCTTGATCGAGGAGAGGCTCGTCCCGTTCTCGTGCACGAGCTGGACGAGCGTGTTCGGCTCGCCGAAGCCCGGCCGCAGCGAGAGGATGGACTCGCCCCCGGCCGACGTGACCTCGCCCAACGGGTGGCGGGAGAGCTTCGCCGCCTGCTCCTCGAGCGTCCTGTCGATCTGGCCGCGGAGCTGGTCACGGACGACGAAGAACACGAAGACCGAGGCGAGCACGACGGCGAGCGCGACCGCCGCCGCGGCCGCGATCGCGATTCGCGCGCGGAAGCTCACGGCCTATACCTCGCGCAGCGCGTAGCCGACGCCGCGCACGGTGTGGATCAGCCGCTGCCGACCGCCGGCCTCGGTCTTGCGGCGTAGGTAGCCGATGTAGACGTCGAGCGAATTCGATGTCGGGCCGAAGTCGTAGCCCCAGACGCGCTCGAAGATGATCGAGCGCGTGAGCACCTGGCGCGGGTTGCGGAGAAAGAGCTCGAGGAGCGAGAACTCCGTCCTCGTCAGCTCGATCCGATCGCCGTCCCGGAGGACCTCACGGGTTCCCGGGTCGAGCTCGAGGTCCGCGAAGCGCAACCGGGCGTCCGTGGCGGTCGCAGCGGTGGACGCCCCGTTCGTCTCGCCCGATCGGCGCAGAAGTGCCCGCAGACGCGCGAGGAGCTCGGCGAGTGCGAACGGCTTCGGCAGGTAGTCGTCGGCCCCGGCGTCGAGCCCGGCCACGCGGCTGTCGACCTCGGAGCGCGCGGTCAGCATCAGGACGGGCACACCGTTGCCTTCGCTGCGCAGCCGACGGCACACCTCGAGACCGTCGACCCCCGGCATGAGGATGTCCAGGACCACAGCGTCCGGGGTCGGCTCGAGCGCGAGGCGTCGCAACGCCTCCTCGCCGTCCGAGGCGAGCTCGACGCCGTAGCCCTCGAGCTCGAGCGCTCGCCGCAGCGACTCGCGAACGGCCCGCTCGTCGTCGACGACGAGGATGTCCATGACTGCATTGTGCGTTCTCGGCGGCTCGAGCTCGGCGGTCTTAGCGAGTTCTTAGGGCCATCTCAGCCGCCGCTCACGCTCGACGGCTGCACTGGAGGGGTACCTAGACTCGGAAAGGACCGACATGAAGCGCAGCCCTACAGCTCTCCTCGTCGCCGGCCTCGTCGCCGCCCTCGCCCTCGGCATCGGTCTCGGCGCGACGGCCTACTCGACGGTCGCCGACGGCACGACGACGGTCGTGCGCGAGGTATCCACCTCGTCGCGCGTGCCGACTGCGACGACCGAGGGCCTCACGATCGGCGAGATCTACGAGCAGGCGCACAAGGGCGTCGTCGAGATCACCGCGGGTGGAGGGTCGACGCGTGCTCAGGGCTCCGGCTTCGTCTACGACGACGCGGGCCACATCGTCACGAACCAGCATGTCGTCGAGGGCGCGAGCTCGCTCTCGGTGCGCTTCTGGGACGGCTCGACGCACTCGGCCCGGCTCGTCGGAACGGATCCGTCGACCGACCTCGCGGTGATCGAGGTCGACGCGCCCGAGGCGCTCCTCGACGCGCTCCGGCTCGGCGATTCGGGCGACGTCGCCGTCGGCGACCTGGTCGTCGCAATGGGGAGCCCGTTCGGGCTCGAGGGCACCGTGACGAGCGGCATCGTCAGTGCCCTGCACCGTCAGATGACCGCCCCGAACAACTTCACGATCACCGATTCCATCCAGACCGACGCGGCGATCAACCACGGCAACTCCGGCGGCCCCCTCCTGGACGGCCAGGGCCGGGTGATCGGCGTCAACGCGCAGATCGAGAGCGAGTCCGGCGGCAACGACGGTGTCGGCTTCGCGATCCCGTCGGACACGGTCCGGTCGATCGTCACGCAGCTGATCGAGTCCGGCGAGGTCGAGCACGCCTACCTCGGCATCGAGATGGTCCCCGTCCAGAACGGCGTCGCGGTCACCGTGGTGCGGCCCGGCACGCCGGCGGCCGACGCAGGGCTCCGCGCGGCGACCGGGACGTCCACGGTCGACGGACAGCAGGTCCCGACCGGGGGCGACGTCATCGTCGCCTTCGACGGGGACGACGTCTCGTCCTCGGCGGCGCTCCAGAGCGCGGTCGACGGGAAGCAGCCTGGAGACAAGGTCTCGATCACGGTGCTGCGGGGCGGCGAGCGCACCACGCTCCAGGTGACGCTCGGCACGCGCCCGTCCTAGTTCGCCGTCACCGAGGAGCTCGTACGGGGGGCCGCGGGAGCGGCCCCCCGTCGCGTCATGGCTAGAGTCGACCCGTGGCCCCTGGCTGGGACAGCGTCCGGCTCGACGAGATCGAGCCGATCCCCGTCGTCGAGGGCACGCTTCTCTGGCGCCCGGTGCGCCGCGCGCTCGACATCGAGGCGTTCGGGATCAACTCGTACGTCGCGCCGAACGCGGGTGACGACGTCGTCGAGGAGCACACGGAGACCTCGCTCGGCCACGAGGAGCTCTACCTCGTGCTCTCGGGCAGGGCAACGTTCACCCTGGACGGCGAGACGCTCGACGCCCCCGCAGGCACACTCGTCTTCCTGCGCGACCCAGCCGTGAAGCGCCACGCCCGGGCCGAGGAGGCGGGAACGACGGTCCTTGCCGTCGGCGGCCCACGTGGGCGCGCGTTCGAGCCGTCACCGTGGGAGTTCTGGTTCGCGGCCGAGCGGCATCGTGCGGCCGGCGACCACGACGCGATGGTCGACGAGATCGCCGGTGCCCTCGAGCGCTATCCGGACCACCCAGCGGCGCTGTACCACCTCGGCCGCGCGGAGGCGCTCGCCGGGCGCACCGACGACGCGATCGGGCACGTGCGTCGCGCCCTCGAGCTCAAGCCGGAGTGGGCCGACGATCTGCGCCAGGACAAAGACATGGCGGCGCTCCGCGACCACCCCGACTGGCCCTGCTAGGCGAACAGCCGGTGACGGTCACCCTTCGGGTGGCGGTCGCCTACGAGGGTGTCACGCGGTACGCGTCGAAGACGGCCTCGAGGTTGCGGAGCGCGGTGAGGAGCGAGCGGAGCTCCTTCACGTCGCCGACCTCGGCCGTGTACCAGTTGCGCGCCATGCCGTCCTCGACCATGCCGCCGTAGGAGACGATGTTCGCGCCGTGCTCGGCGAACGTGCGGGCCACGTCCTCGAGCAGGCGGGCGCGGTCCCAGGCGTCGACCGAGATCTGGACGAGGAAGCCGGCGGAGGCGCCCCCCTCCCACTCGACCGGCGTGAAGCGCTCCGGGTTCCGCTGCAGCGCCTTGACGTTCGGGCAGTCCTCGCGGTGGACGGTGATCCCGCGGCCGAGCGAGATGTACCCGACGACCGGGTCGCCGGGGACCGGCGTGCAGCACTTCGCGAGCCGGACGAGGACGTCCTCGACACCGGGCACCGTGATCCCGAGCCGGTCGCTCGAGACGGCGGTCTTCGCACGCGGCGGCTTCGTCGGGACGACCGGCTCGGCCGCGACCTCGTCGGTCTTCAGGCGCTGGATGACCTTGTTGACGATCTGGCCGGGCGGGAGCTTGCCGGCGCCGAGCGCGACGTAGAAGTCCTCGGCCTTCTTGAAGCCCGTCTCACGGATGACCTGTGCGAGCACGCTCGAGCCCTGCAGCTTCCGGTACGGAAGCTTCTGCGCCTTGAGCGCCTGGTCGAGGGCCTCGCGGCCCTTGGCCTCGGTCTCCTCGCGCGTCTCGCGCTGGTACCACTGCCGGATCTTGTTGCGCGCGCGCGACGAAGTCACGAGCGCGAGCCAGTCGCGCGAGGGCCCGCGTCCCGACTTCGAGGTGAGGATCTCGACGAAGTCTCCGCTCTTCAACCGGTAGTGGAGCGGCACGATGCGGCCGTTCACCTTCGCGCCCACGGTGCGGTGGCCGACGTCCGTGTGCACCGCGTACGCGAAGTCGATCGGCGTCGCGCCGGAGGGCAGCACCTTCACCTCGCCCTTGGGCGTGAAGACGTAGACCTCGTCCGCGAAGAGGTCGGTGCGGAGGCTCCGCATGTACTCGCCCGGGTCCTGCTCGTCCGCCTGCCAGTCCATGAGCGACTTCACCCACGTGAGCCACTCGTCGTCCTCCTTCGTCGCCCGGCCGCGCTTGTAGAGCCAGTGCGCCGCGACGCCGTACTCGGCCTCCTCGTGCATCTGCCGCGTTCGCACCTGGATCTCGAGCGGCTTCCCCTCCGGCCCGATCACCGTCGTGTGCAGCGAGCGGTAGCGGTTCAGCTTCGGCATCGCGATGAAGTCCTTGAACCGCCCGGAGATCGGCTTCCAGAGCGAGTGGATGAGGCCGAGGGCCGCATAGCAGTCGCGGGTCCCCTCCTCCCCGCCGCGCTCGCAGACGACGCGCATCGCCGTGAGGTCGTAGATCTCGTTGAACTCGCGGCCGCGCTTGGCCATCTTGTCGTAGATCGAGTAGAGGTGCTTCGCGCGCGCGGTGATCTCCGCCGGCACGTCGGCCTTCTCGAGCTCCTCGCCGAGGATCTCGGCTGCGTGGTCGGCCTGCGCCTCGCGATCGGCGCGCTGGTCGGCGACCATCGCCTTGATCTCCGCGTACTTGCGCGGGTGCAGCGTCTGGAACGCGAGGTCCTCGAGCTCCCACTTGAGCGCGTGGATGCCGAGCCGGTGCGCGAGCGGCGCATACACCTCGAGCGTCTCGCGGGCCTTCTGGCCCTGCTTCTGCTTGCTCTGATACTCGATCGTCCGCATGTTGTGGAGGCGGTCGGCGAGCTTGATGAGGATGACGCGGACGTCCTGCGCCATCGCCACGATCATCTTCCGGTAGTTCTCGGCCTCGGCCTGCTCGCGGCTCTGGAACGTGATCCGGGTCAGCTTCGTCACGCCTTCGACGAGCTGCGCGATCTCCGGGCCGAACTCGGCGCGGATCTCCTCGAGGTCGGCTCCGGTGTCCTCGACGACGTCGTGCAGGAGCGCGGCCGCCAGCGTCTGCTCGTCGAGGTGGAGCTCCGCGCAGATGCGCGCGACGCCGAGCGGGTGGTG